>MJGMD1__coassemble_1823_pt1 | contig 85562 bp, 74 predicted proteins | sample MJGMD1__metabat2_low_PE_010 | metagenome-assembled genome bin MJGMD1 | reverse complement strand
CCGCCGACCCTCTGCTTGTAAGGCAGATGCTCTGAACCAGCTGAGCTAAACGCCCTTTCATTTTCAGTAAGTTTATAAACTTTATCTCTCTAAAGCGCTGCAAAGATACGGCTTTTTTTATTCTCTCCAAATTTTTTGCGAAAAAAGTAGAAAAAAGTTCCGGCTCTGTCCTGTATGTTTAAGAATTATAGTACCTTTGCATCTCTATATTAATAATGTATATGAAATTTTCTACACTAACAGCAATATCACCTGTAGACGGGCGATATAGGAATAAGGCTGAAAATCTGGCTGCCTACTTCTCTGAATATGCACTCATTAAATACAGAGTGCAGGTTGAGATCGAGTATTTTATTACTTTGTCTGAATTTCTTCCGCAATTACAAGCTTTGGCAACAGCGGAAAATAAACAAGCTCTGCGGAAAATTTATCAGGACTTTTCTGTTGAAGATGCAACGCGTATAAAAGAGATAGAAAGCATAACAAATCATGATGTAAAAGCAGTAGAGTATTTTATCAAAGAAAAATTTGATTTACTGTCTTTGCAGGAGTATAAAGAATTTATTCATTTTGGGTTGACATCCCAGGATATAAACAATACATCTGTACCTTTGTCTATCAAAGATGCCCTGAACGAGGTGTATTATCCGGGACTTCAGGAGGTGATAAATCTGTTGAAGCAATACGCTGAAGCGTGGGCAGAAATACCCATGCTGGCTAAAACTCATGGACAGCCGGCTTCTCCTACGCGCTTGGGAAAAGAAATTATGGTATTTGTGTACCGCTTGGAGCAGCAGGTGAGTTTGTTGAAAGCAGTTCCTGTCTCTGCCAAATTTGGTGGTGCGACAGGTAATTTCAATGCACATAACGTTGCATATCCGGAATATGACTGGCGTGCATTTGGTAACAAATTTGTAAATGAAGTGTTGGGGCTTAGCCGTGAGGAATGGACTACACAGATTTCAAATTATGACAATCTTGCTGCAATTTTTGATGGCATGAAGAGAGTCGATACTATCCTGATTGACTTGTGCCGTGATTTCTGGCAATATGTTTCAATGGAATATTTCAAGCAAAAGATTAAGGCTGGTGAAGTCGGGTCTTCTGCAATGCCTCATAAGGTGAACCCGATTGATTTTGAAAATGCAGAGGGTAATTTAGGAATGGCGAATGCCATCTTAACGCATTTGGCTATGAAATTGCCTATATCTCGTTTACAGCGGGATTTAACAGACTCTACAGTATTGCGTAATGTGGGTGTCCCGATGGCTCATATTGAAATAGCATTCAAAAGCTTAACAAAAGGCTTGGGAAAATTGTTATTAAATGAGAAAGCTTTGTATCAGGACTTGGATCAATGCTGGGCTGTGGTAGCCGAAGGTATCCAAACTATTTTGCGCCGGGAAGGTTATCCGAAACCTTATGAAGCGTTGAAAGCCTTGACCCGTACAAATGAAGGAATTACATCTGAATCGATACGTAGTTTTATTGATACATTGCAGGTGAGTGATGCTGTTAAAGCTGAATTAAAGGCGATTACGCCTCATAATTATACAGGAATTTAGAGAGAAACATGTGGTAGCCGTGAGGCTACCGAATTATTTAATTATCATTTAATTCGTAGCAAATGAGTACAGAAGAAAGAGATGAAACTCAACCGCGTCCAAGGAAAGTGATACCAAGTATCAGACGAGAAAACACAGACCAGGATTCTGAACGGAGACCTTACAACCAAGGTTATAACAGACCTGAAGGAAACAACTATGAACGGAGATCGTATAACCGTCCTAATTGGGAAGACCGTGGCGGTTATAATTCTTATGGTGACAGACCAAGTCGTCCGCGTACGTACGATAACAACCGTGAGGGTGGTTACAACAAACCTTATAACCGTGACAATGGCGGGAACCGTAATTATGGAAACCAGGGTGGTTATAACAATTCACGGTCGTCTTATGGAAACAACCGGTCATATAATCAGGGGGGATATGGCAATAATAATGACCGTCCTCATGGTAATAATAATTATTATGGGAATGATCGTCCATCGTATAATCGTCCTTCCCGTCCGAATTATGAGGACCGTGGGAAAGCCTATTCTGCAACTCCTTCAGGTGAAGGTGCTTCAGGGGATGGTATGAAGAAAAGAAGACCTCGTGTTGGTGATGCTCGTGTAACATCGTTTGACCGTAATGAACATCGCGACAACAACAGAGGCTATGGAAATAATAATCGTTATGGTAATAGCGGTGGTGGTTATGGCAATAGCGGAGGCTATGGTAATCACAGAGGCTATGGCAACAATGGTGGTGGCTATGGAAATCGTCGTCCGAGCAATAATAATCATCGTTCCGGAGACTATAATCCAAATGCCAAATATAATTTCCAGAAACAGTTAAAGTATAAGGAAGTCTTGGCAGACCCGAATGAGCCAATTCGTTTGAATAAATTTTTGTCAAATGCAGGTGTTTGTTCACGTCGTGAAGCCGATGAATTTATCCAGTCGGGGGTAGTTAAAGTTAACGATGTGGTAGTAACCGAATTGGGAACAAAGATTACACGCCAGGATAAGGTCACATTCCAGGATCGTCCTGTCCAGATTGAAAGTAAGATCTATATTGTCTTGAATAAGCCGAAAAATTGCGTAACGACATCTGATGACCCTCAGGAACGTTTGACGGTAATGGATTTGGTAAAAAATGCATGTCAGGAACGTATTTATCCGGTTGGACGTTTAGACCGTAATACAACAGGTGTATTGTTATTGACCAATGATGGTGATTTGGCTTCTAAATTGACTCATCCGTCTTATAAGAAGAAGAAGATTTATCATGTATGGTTGGATAAAAATGTAACGGTTGAAGATATGGAGAAGATTGCAAATGGATTGGAACTTGAAGATGGTGAAATCCACGCAGATGCAATTAGTTATGCCAGCGAAGAGGATAAAAGCCAGGTGGGAATTGAAATTCACTCCGGCCGTAATCGCATCGTTCGTCGTATTTTCGAATCATTGGGCTATCACGTGATTAAGCTTGATCGCGTATACTTTGCCGGACTGACTAAAAAGAACCTGGGACGCGGAAAATGGCGTTATCTGAATGAAAGAGAGGTTAATACTCTCCGCATGGGAGCTTTTGAATAAGAAATATAGAGTTAGCCGGTTGAGATGCCGGCTAACTTGTTTTGATTATCTAAGATTAAAAATATAAACATGGAAGCAATTAAAAGAACAAAAATTGTAGATGTGCTGAAGAGTGAGGCTTACGGTACGGCCGTTAATGTTAAGGGATGGGTTCGTACCCGTCGTGGTAGCAAACAGGTTAGTTTTATAGCTTTGAATGACGGTTCTACAATTAATAATGTTCAAATCGTTGTAGACGTGGAAAAATTAGGGGAGGAATACCTTAAGCCTATTACAACGGGTGCCAGTATAAATGTAAACGGAATATTGGTACAATCTCAGGGAAAAGGACAGAATGTAGAAATTCAGGCTACTGAGATTGAAATTTATGGAACTGCTGATGTGAATACATATCCTTTGCAGAAGAAAGGCCACTCTATGGAGTTCTTGCGTGAGATAGCTCATTTGCGTCCCCGTACGAATACATTTGGTGCAGTATTCCGTATCCGTCATAATATGGCTTATGCTATTCATAAATTTTTCCATGACAGAGGTTTCTTTTATTTCCATACGCCTATTGTAACAGCATCCGATTGTGAAGGTGCAGGGCAGATGTTTCAGGTAACAACAATGAACTTATATGATCTGAAGAAGGATGAAAACGGCTCAATTATTTATGATGACGACTTCTTTGGAAAACAGGCAAGTTTAACAGTTTCCGGACAGCTTGAAGGTGAATTGGCAGCAACAGCATTGGGACAGATTTATACATTTGGCCCGACTTTCCGTGCAGAAAACTCAAATACTCCGCGCCATTTGGCAGAGTTCTGGATGATTGAACCGGAAGTTGCATTCAATGATATCCTTGATAACATGGATCTGGCAGAAGACTTTATTAAATATTGTGTTCGCTGGGCATTGGATAACTGTATGGATGATATTAAGTTCTTGAACGACATGTTCGATAAAGGATTAATAGCACGTCTGGAAGGTGTATTAAAAGATGAATTTGTACGTTTGCCATATACTGATGGTATTAAGATTCTTGAAGAGGCAGTAGCTAAGGGACATAAATTTGAATTCCCTGTTTATTGGGGGGTTGATTTGGCTTCTGAGCATGAGCGCTTCTTGGTTGAAGATCACTTTAAACGTCCGGTTATCCTGACTGATTATCCGAAAGAAATCAAAGCGTTCTATATGAAACAGAACGAAGATGGAAAGACTGTCCGTGCAATGGATGTTCTATTCCCGAAAATCGGAGAAATAATTGGTGGATCCGAACGTGAAGCTGATTATGATAAGCTGCAAAATCGCATCAATGAATTGGGCATACCCATGAAGGATATGTGGTGGTATTTGGATACCCGCCGTTTTGGTACAGTTCCTCATTCAGGATTTGGCTTGGGATTTGAACGTTTGCTGTTATTCGTAACAGGGATGACAAATATTCGTGACGTAATACCGTTCCCGCGTACCCCGAAAAATGCAGATTTCTAAGAAGAATTTAATAAATAAAAAATGCCGGTCTCATTTTTAGAGAGACCGGTATTTTTTTATTCTTCATCTTCCAGATTAATCGGAATTTGTTTTTTAAATGCTTCTTTAAAGGATATCAGCGACTCTGTCCGTGCTAATCCTAATGGTTGCAATTTTTTATGGATAATGCTGAGCAAGTGTTGGTTGTTTTTTGCATATATCTTGATAAATAAATCATATTGTCCTGTGGTATAATGGCATTCTACTACTTCCGGTATTTGCCTCAATGCCTCTGTCACAGAGGGAAATTGTCCTGGTGATTTGAGGAATAATCCCATATAGGCACATGTTTCATAGCCTACTTTCGTATTATCGACAATAAATTCGGAGCCTTTGATTACTCCCAAATTAGTCAGCTTTTGTATGCGTTGATGAATAGCAGCTCCCGATACATTACATTCTCTTGCCACTTCAAGGAAAGGCATACGGGCATTTCCGATAATTAGTTTTAGTATCTTTTCGTCTAATTCATCCAGTTGATGATGTGCCATAATTTCTGTATATTTGTATATATGTAGTATAGAATCTTACATTCTAAATACAAATATAGCTAATCTCTAATGATTAATGGATATTGTTTGGATAAATATTTTAGTTTGTAAGTTTCTTTTTTAGTAATCATTAAAATTGACGTTTTATGAGTTTGAAGCCATCAGTTGTTTGTGTACCGGTGAAGGATGTATTAGATCCGTTGTTGAATCGGATAGAGAAGACTTATAATGATTCTTTTCCAGAAGTAGAACGCCGTGATTTTGCTCTTGTGCGTGATCTGTTGTCGGACGAACCCCGTTTTGTAATATATGCATTGTTAAGAGGTGATGAATATGTAGGTTTTATCACCAAATGGACTTTTGATGATTTTGCTTATATCGAACATTTTGCTATTGATGCGGCAGCCCGTAATGGAGGTATTGGTGCTAAGGCTATGGAGCAATTTCTTGCCATCTGTGGAACTCCTGTAGTTATAGAGGTCGAGACTCCTGATGATGAGATGAGCAAGCGTAGAATTGGCTTTTATGAGCGTTTAGGCTTTGTTTTAGATTCTCATGTATATTATCAGCCTCCATATCGTCAGGGAGAAGATGGGCTTGAAATGCGCCTGATGAGTTACGGTCAAATAGATTTGTCGGATTCTTTTGATGGAGTCAAGCAAATTATTTACAAACATGTATATGATGTCAATATATAAAATAAAAAAGGCGGGAACTAAAATCCCGCCTTTTTTAGTAAGTATTTCTCCGGTTAATCAACACGTTGACGTGCAGAATAACTGATCTTCAATGCGTATGCTTCACGAAGAGCCTGTTTTACGTCCGTAATAATACCCATCTTAGTTTCTTTATCTGCTTTGATAGATACAGTCATGAACGGCTGGTCTTCTTCTTTCATACTAGACTTTTCCTGAGCGATGTAATCCTGAATTTCTGATATTTCAGCGAAATTGTCATTCAACTGCAAACGAGTTTCAGAACCCATCTTAGCTCTCATTTCCTGAGTCGGTTTACCTACATAGATGAATGTAACCAATGATTTCTTTTCCAGCTTCTGAAGTTCAGTTGCTTCCGGAGCACGAAATTCTACTTTCAAAGTTACTTCACGCATTGTTGTAACCATCATGATGAAGAACAAGAAGGCGAACACCAAGTCAGGTAATGAAGAGGTATTTAATTCGGGCATTTCCCTTCCGCCCGCTTTACTAAACTTTCCCATTACTTTTTATCTCCTCCATAATTTTTAGGTTCTGCTTCTGATATCTTCTGCGGATAAATCATCTGCACAGCCTTTTGTTGTTCATCATTCAAATCAGCAAATGCCTTTCCGAATTTTTCTTTAGAAACATCATCTCTCAGTTCGTTATAAGCCTTAGCCAATTCGTTCTGAACGCTGATGTATGACTGGTATTCAGTACCACGGTCATTCTGTAAAGAAATTACGTGATTCTTAGTAACCATTCTCTTTCCATAGAAAGGAACGTCTACTTCAACCTTTTCAGGTTTATGTTCATCGTTATAAGGATTTTCAATAAACTCCTTAACCTTATCTTTCAATTGCTTGATGTCGGTGTATTCTCCACCGCAAGAAATTTGGTTACTACTGTTAATCAGTACAACCAGCATATTTCTCTTTTTAACATCAATTTCTTCATTCTTTTTCTGGTCTTTAGGTACAGGAGGCGGCAAACGTCTAGCCAAACCTTTATCTGTGTCCATTGATGTAGTAATAAGGAAGAAGATAAGCAACATGAAAGCAATATCGGCTGAAGAAGTCGCGTTCATAGCGGGTACTTTTCTCTTTTTTCCCATATAGCTTCTTGTTTTATCGATTCGTTATTACTATATTATTTACCTAAAACTTTTTTTACAGTTCCTGCAATAACAGCAACAATGATTAAAAAGAACAATACAATTGTAGAGTTAATCCACATGTCTGTTACTTTCAACCAGAACGGAGTGTTGAATTCTTGAGAATCAGCATTTAATCCATGTAAAGGAGTTCCATCACCCATGGAGTAAGTAACAATCAGCATTATTGCAAATAATGCTACTACACCCAGTGACATAAGGGCTGATTTAGGATTTGATTTCAGCACCGTGACAAATTGCCATAATGCGAAAGCTATCATACAAATGACTGTAACAATAAAGATTACGTATGTCCAGTCAAGCAAGAGTCCTGTATTAACATACTCTATATTTTCAGCAGAAGGATCTACGACCCCTCCTCCGAAGAACATACCCAGAACTATGATAGTAATGATAGATGTTACCAATAGTGTCCAGCTGGATATTTTTCTTATCTTAGTAACTGCCATAATTCTGAACTATTTTTTGAATTTAAGGTTGTATTTGATAACCAAATCAAGCAATGTGATAGAAGCATCTTCCATCTGGTTCAGGATAGCTTCCAGTTTGCTCAACAAATAGTTATAGAATATCTGAAGAAGTAATGCAACGATCAAACCTCCTACAGTTGTAATCAAAGCCACTTTCATACCACCTGCTACAACCGTCGGGCTGATATCACCAACCTGTTCGATTTTATCGAACGCCATAACCATACCTACTACAGTACCCAAGAATCCCAAAGACGGTGCCATTGCGATAAACAATGTGATCCATGACATGTTCTTTTCCAAAAGACCACCCTGAACACCACCGTAAGAAATAATAGATTTTTCAACAACGTCCAAGCCCTGGTCAATTCTCATTAAACCTTGGTAAGCGATTGAAGCGATAGGACCTCTTGTGTCGCGAGCGATAGCTTTTGCACCTTCTACATCCCCTTTATCCAAAGCATCTTCTATACCAGACAATAATTTTTTAGTGTTAGTTTCTGCTAAGTTAAGATAAATAATTCTTTCAAGACAGAATGCCAAACCTAAGATCAAAGCGATAGCAATTGTACTCATGAAGTTAGCACCACCTTCGATGAACTTGACTTTCAAAGCTTGGTACAGACCACTTTCAACAACTTGTCCCGCTCCGGCGGCAGCGTCCTGTGCGAATGCTACAGTAGAGATTCCAAGGGCACATAAACCCATGAATGTTTTTGCAAAATACTTTTTCATTGTGTGTTTAATTTTTAAGATTAATAATTCTCTTATTTGTTTTTATTTTATTGTTAATTAATTCATGGTATTCTCCACCGCGGAGAGAGCGGGATTCGAACCCGCGAAACCCTTTAGGGGTTTACACGCTTTCCAGGCGTGCCTCTTCAACCACTCGAGCATCTCTCCAAAAATCAATCTTAGTCTCCTCTAAAACGAGCGCAAAATACGAAAAAAATCGCATATACAAACGTTTCAGTGCACAAATCTATAGTTTTTGCCCGACATATGCACAATATCTGGTACAATAAATTTTGCCATACTTAATAAATTCTCAAACTATATGGGTTTATTGACCTTTTTGAATAAATTCAAGGAGTTATTACGGGTTTTTTTGACTGTTTCTTCGAGTGTCAATCCATATGTTTCAGCAACCTTTTCGGCTGTTTTCCAAATGTAGGTTGGCTCGTTCCTTTTTCCTCTGTGGGGTACGGGAGCCAAATAAGGTGCGTCAGTCTCTAAAACAACTTTATGTATACTGGTATGCCGGATTGTTTCGGATAATTTGGAATTCTTAAATGTAATCACTCCGTTTATACCGATTTTAAAATTTTCCAGTTTGTTTATTTCTTTTAAATCTTCTTCAGTCCCGGTAAAGCTATGGAATACTCCTTTTAAATTGGGCGAATAAACTCTATAAATGGAGTCGAAAACTTCAGCAAAAGCATCCCTGGTATGGATTGCGACCGGAAGGTCTAAAGCAATACTCCATTTTAATTGTTCTTCGAATACAATTTTTTGTTCTTTCAAGTAGGTTTTATCCCAATATAAATCGATACCGATTTCACCAATTCCGCAGTAGGACCTTTTATCCAGGTAAGACTCGATCTGTTTAAGTTGTTCCGTATAGTGTCCGTCCACACTGGTCGGATGCAGTCCCATCATCGGATAGGCAAAATCCGGGTAACGGTCACAAAGATTGTGCATTCTTTCTATGGTAGTAAGGTCTACATTCGGAAGAAGCAGGGTATCTATACCGGATTCTTTGGCTTTGATTACCAATTCGTCCTGTTCTGGATCGAAATCCTCCAAGTATAGATGGTTATGTGTGTCTATGAGTTTCATTTCAGGATTGCCGGTTCATTAAATGAGAGCAGACCTCTTTCAATATATCCAGTTTTTCAGGTTTTACCTGCAAAGCATGAAGATGTTCCATTGCACAGTTATAATAATTCTGCATTTTGGCTTCGGAAACTGATTTGAGGCCCAATTCGTCATAAATGGTTGTTACTGCTTTGATTTTTTCTTCAGGATTGAATGTCTTTTTGCTGATCCAAGTATCCAGTTCAGTTCTTTGAGATGGATTTGCCATTTTTAATGCATTGATCAACATAAATGTTTTTTTGTTACATAATATATCACCTCCGATATTTTTGCCGAAAGTAGCGGTGTTTCCGTAGACATCCAGCAGATCGTCCTGTAGTTGGAAGGCTAGTCCGATATTGATGCCAAACTGGTACAGATGTTCTGCATCATCTTGGGAAGCATCAGCAAGGATAGCTCCCATTTTTAATGCACATGCCAGTAAAACCGCTGTTTTTAGACGGATCATTTCAATATATTCTTCTTCCGTTACATCAGAACGTGTTTCGAATTCCATATCGTATTGCTGTCCGCCGCAAATTTCAAGGGCAGTAACGGTGAACAGATCCAATGCTTCTTTTAATGCGTTAGCTTGTGTTTCCCCGATTAACTGATAGGCCACAATAAGCATGGCATCACCGGACAAGATCGCTGTATTGTCGTTCCATACTTTATGAACTGTCGGTTTGTTTCTTCTTTTATCCGCTTCATCCATAAGGTCATCGTGGAGAAGTGTGAAATTGTGAAATACTTCCAATCCTAATGCGGGTTTTAATGCTTTTTCAACATCGTCTTTGTATAAGTTATAAGCCATTAAAACTAATGCCGGACGGATTCTTTTTCCCCCTAAAGAGAGGATATATTCAATGGGGTCGTACAAGCTTTTGGGAGGGCAAGTAAATTGAAGCTGGGCAATTTCGTGTTCAAGCTTCTGTAAAATCTCATTAAAAGATAACATAGAATTGATTGTATAAATGGAAATAAAAAAGAGACAAATAAAAAAGGCTGCTAATGAAAACAGCCTTTTTTATAAATATTTACATGTTATTATTGTAATCTGAATGTTACAGGCACAGTATATTTAACACGTACCGGTTTACCTCTCTGTTTTCCCGGACTCCATTTAGGCATGGAATTGATCACACGGAGGGCTTCTTTATCCAATGACGGGTCTACACCACGAATAACTTCTGCGTCAACGATAGAACCGTCCTTGTTTACCACGAAAGTACAGGTTACACGACCTTGGATACCGTTTTCCTGTGCGATAACCGGATATTTGATGGATTTAGCAAGGTATTGCAATAAAGCTCCTTGTCCACCGGGGAATTCCGGCATTGTTTCTACAACGGTAAAGATCTGCTGTGAAGATTCTTCTTCTTCTTCGACTACTGCAGGAGGTGTATAAGTTTGAGCCTGTGCAGCTGCCTGGTCATCTTCAGAAGAGAGGATGTCAACATCGTCCAGTTGCACATTATCGTCTACAACGTTCAAAACTTCGGCAGCAGCCGGTGCTGGGGGAGGTGGAGGAGGTGGAGGCGTGTTCTCCTGTCTTGTGATTTCCACTTCTTCTTCCGCGATGATGTCAGCAACGCCTTCGTCGGTGACAACTTTAATATCACGGTTGCTCCATTCGAAGCCGACGAACAGGATTGCAAGACCCACAATAACTCCCATCAGGAGACTGGTGAGCTTACCTTTTTCCAGGTCCGCTTTTGGTGATTTCTTAATTTCCATATATTATAATGTTATAAAAATGTGTTTCTCAATGCCGCAAAAATACGAATTATTTTCAATCTCATCCTATGGCAGTGAAAAAATACTTTCTTTTTTTACTTTTTTTTGTTGTTATGTGAAGAATATGAGGATATCCAGGCTTTTTCATGACTTTCGATTTTTTTTATTCTGACTGCTTGGCGTAATTTTTTATAGAATTTCCTTTATATCATCCAAAAACGTATAGACTAATATGGTTTGTGTGGTATATTTGCAAGAAAATGATGTTTTACATGAACAGATAATCGGTATGAAAAAGATTATAATTGCAATAGATGGCGTTTCGTCGACAGGAAAAAGTACAATGGCGAAAGATTTGGCTAAGGAACTTGGTTATACTTACATCGATACGGGAGCTATGTATCGGGCTGTTACATTATATTGCATACAACATGATTTCTTTAAAAACGGGCAAATTGATGAAGATAAACTGAAAAAGGCAATAGCGGATATTCATATATCTTTTCAATTTAATGCGGAGACCGGACGTCCGGACACTTATTTGAATGGTACAAAAGTCGAAAAGGAAATCCGTGGTATGGAAGTTGCCAATTGGGTGAGTCCCGTGGCTGCATTGGGTTTTGTCCGTCAGGCCATGGTTGTACAGCAGCAGGAAATGGGAAAATCCAAAGGGGTAGTAATGGATGGCCGGGATATCGGAACCGTGGTATTTCCTGATGCGGAACTTAAAATTTATGTGACAGCAAGCCCTGAGGTTCGTGCCCAACGTCGATTGGACGAGTTGAAAGCAAAAGGGGATACCGTTTCTTTTGAAGAGGTATTGGAGAATGTGAAAAAGCGTGATTATATAGATATGAACCGCGAAGAAAGTCCGCTTCGTAAAGCTGATGATGCGCTGGAATTGGATAATTCCCATATGACAATACCTGAACAAAAAGCATGGCTTTTAGAACAATATAAGAGAGTTGTTTTTGCTTAGGTTATGATGGAAATAGAAATAGATAAGGGCTCTGGTTTTTGTTTCGGTGTGGTTACTGCTATCGAAAGTGCTGAACGTGAACTGAAAAGTACGGATGCATTATATTGCCTGGGTGATATCGTACACAATAGTCTGGAGGTAGAACGTCTGGAAGCTTCCGGGTTGCGGACTATCGGCCATAAGGAACTGGTTCAACTTCGAAATGAAAAAGTGTTGCTCCGTGCCCATGGGGAACCTCCTTCCACATATGAGATAGCGAAGCGGAATAATATAACAATTGTGGATGCAACCTGCCCGGTTGTCTTACAATTACAAAGAAAGATACATAAATGCTATGAGTCGACCCGTGACAGCAATACTCAAGTAGTTATTTATGGGAAAAAAGGTCATGCAGAGGTCAACGGATTGGTAGGTCAAACGGAAGGTACAGCTATCGTAATAGAGAAAATAGAAGATTTGAGCAAGTTGGACTTTAACCGGAATATTTGCCTGTTTTCCCAAACAACCAAGTCGTTGGAAGGTTTCAGGGCGGTCGTTGCAGAGATACGAAAGCGGATAACAGATGGTATAAAATTTGAATATTTTGATACAATTTGTCGTCAGGTCGCAAGTCGTTTACCAAATATTCAAACATTTGCTTTGAAACATGACTGGATTTATTTTGTGGCAGGGAAAAAAAGTTCCAATGGAAAGATGCTTTTTGATATTTGCAGGAAGACAAATCCAAACAGCATTTTTATCTCAGACGTGGAAGAAATAACGGAACCTTTGCCTCCGGGAGTTAAAAGTGTCGGAGTATGCGGAGCGACCTCTACGCCCAAATGGTTGATGGAAAAAGTCGCAGTGCGTATACGGGAGCTAAATGTATAATCATACTTATGATTTGAAAAAAAGATAACTATGAAATAGTTTAAGGATATATACATTTAGTTTTAAAAGTACTGCCTTATGTTTATGACAAACTATTGAATGTTATGTGAAGTTCTGATAAAAAAGGAATACGTTGGCAAATAATTATTACATTTGCTTCGAAAATAAAATTTAGACCGTTATGTCTGCAGTTAAATGTATTGGAATATTGACATCCGGAGGTGATGCTCCGGGAATGAACGCAGCAATTCGCGCGGTGACGCGTTCTGCTATTTATAACGGGATGTCCGTAAAAGGGATTTACCGTGGTTATAAAGGTTTAATCACTAACGAGATCGAGGAATTTAAGACTCAGAATGTAAGTAATATAATCCAGCGTGGCGGAACAATTCTGAAAACGGCACGTTCCATGGAATTTAAAACACCGGAAGGCCGCAAGCAGGCACACGATAGATTGGTAGAGCATGGTATCGATGCATTGGTAGCCATAGGTGGTGACGGGACATTGACCGGTGCGCGTATTTTTGCCCAGGAGTTTAATATCCCTATTGTCGGACTTCCTGGAACAATCGATAACGACCTGTTTGGCACGGATGTTACGATTGGTTATGATACGGCCTTGAACACCATTATGGAATGTGTGGATAAAATCCGTGACACGGCGACCTCACACGACCGTCTTTTCTTTATAGAAGTAATGGGTCGTGATGCCGGTTTCCTTGCATTGAACGGAGCGATCGCTTCGGGTGCGGAAGCAGCAATTATACCTGAAATTTCAATGGAGAAAGACCAGTTGGCGGAAATGATAGAGAATGGTTTCCGTAAATCCAAAAACAGCAGTATCGTGTTGGTAGCCGAAAGTGAAGTGACCGGTGGTGCTATGGGTGTTGCCGAACGTGTGAAAAAAGAATATCCTCAGTTCGATGTCCGTGTCTCTATTCTGGGTCACTTGCAGCGCGGTGGTTCTCCTACGGCGCAGGATCGTATTCTTGCCACTCGTATGGGGGTTGCAGCAATCGATGCCTTGTTGGATGACCAGCGTAATGTAATGATGGGTATCCAAGATGATAAAATCGTTTATGTGCCTTTCTCAAAAGCAATTAAGAACGATAAACCGATAAACCGTGATTTATTGGATACATTGCGAGTATCTTCTATTTGATCTGAAGTAGAATTGTTTATTTATAGGGGCTTGATTCTGTATTATATCAGAGTCAAGCTTTTTTTGTGTTAAATTAACAGCTTTCGTGTCAACATTTCAGCCCTTAGATACGTCTTATTAATATAGAAGTAGTTATTAGTATTGTAGTGTTTAGTTTTAAGATTATATGAAGAACGTCAGATTATTAATTCTAATGGGCATTGTCCTTCTATTTGGAGGGCAATTCCTTTTTGCTCAGAATAAGGGTGAAAAAGAGCAATTGAGTACGGAAGTAAAAGAGATGATAGATGGTAAACAATTCACCATTGATGTGAATCGTGCTTTGCCGATGGGTGGCAACTCGGTCAACCTGACCAGCAGCTATTCATTTGAGTTGAAAGGTGATTCTGCAATCTCTTACCTGCCCTATTACGGAAGGGCATATTCGGTTCCCTATGGTGGTGGAGACGGGCTGCGTTTTGAAAAACCAATTGCAGAGTATGAATGTTCCTACGACAAAAAAGGTGTAGCGAATATCAAGTTTGTAACCCGGACCGATGATGACCGGTACCGTTTCAGTATTCAGATATACCCGGGTGGTTCCGCTTACATCAATGTTTCACCAACGAATAAACAGAGTATTTCTTTCCAGGGTGAGTTAGCCCCTAAGAAGGAAGAGAAGAAGTAAATAAACGTCCTTGTCGGGCATTCCTTTCGAAAATGCGCTTGTTTACCTTGGCGGTGAACTCGTAATTCTTAAGCCCCCAGTCCGGTGCTATCAGCAACTCTTTGGGGGATTGCGATACAAACCTCTCTACCACAATGGAGGGGTTTAATCGTTCTATAAAGTCAATAACTAATTCTATATATTCGTCTGCCGTGTAAAGATGAAACCATTCCGGATGCTCTGTCTGCTCTTTTGCCATACGGGTGTTCTTTATCAGTTGCAACTGATGCAGTTTTAATGTAGTTAGGGGCAAAGTGGATAATATGTCTGCATGGTGTAATATTTCTTCGCGGCTTTCTCCTGGAAGGCCTAAGATAAGATGGGCACCGGTATAAATACCCCTTTCTGCAGTCCGCCGGATAGCATCTTCCGATTCTGCATGTGTGTGCCCTCTGTTAATGTGTTCCAAGGTACGGTCGAGTGTGCTTTCTAATCCGTATTCTATCAGAACGAATTTCTTCTCGGCCAGCTTGGCGAAATAATCCAATAAATCGTCAGGCATGCAGTCCGGGCGGGTACCTACTATCAAACCGGCAACATCCGGATAAGAGAGGGCTTCTTCATATTTGGCAATGAGCTTTTCAAGTTCATCATACGTATTAGTGTATGCCTGGAAGTATGCAAGATACTTCATGTCCGGATATTTTTTTGAGAAGAAACGAACGCCTTCTTCCAGTTGTTCCGTTACGCTTTTCTCAGTATGGCAATATTCGGGGCTGAATGTCTGGTTATTGCAATAGGTACATCCGCCAAAGCCTTTCGTACCGTCCCGGTTGGGGCAGGTAAAGCCGGCATTGATTGATATTTTCTGGACTTTGAAAGGGAACAGTTCTTTTAAAAAGTTCCCGAAATCCCGGTATGGTTTGTTGTTTTGCATATATGCAAAGGTAATTTATAATGGTTAAAGCCCAAGGTGTGGTGGTTAATAATTTGATAAAATGCTATGTGTCTTCCTGTAAACTACACAAATATCCTTTAATAGTAAGCAAATTGCTACTGAATAAAGCAAGAAAATACTACCTTTGTATCCTATTCAACACAGAAGTATTAAGATAAATAAAAGTATACATGAGACGATTGGGGTTTGGTGTTTTGCTTTCGTGTTTGCTGGTAGGCGGTCTTTCCGCTCAAAACGGAAGTAAACGTGTTAATTTAAAGGAGATAACAGACGGGCAATTCCGTCAGGTGACAGATGTTGGCGAGATGCGTTCTTTACCGGATGGCGAGCATTATACTGCCATGAATAAAGAGCGGAATATGATAATTAAGTATTCCTACCGTACAGGAAATCCTGTAGATACTTTGTTTAATGCCTCCAAAGCGCGTGAATGTACGTTTGATGATTTCGAAGGCTATGAAATCAGTAGTACCGGGCATCATATTCTGGTATGGCGTGATACGGAACCTATCTACCGCCGTTCATTTAAAGCAAATGTATATGATTATGATGTACGTCGTAATTATGTAAAACCGATATCCGATTCCAAAAGTAAACAGATGATACCGACGTTCTCGCCGGACGGGCGTATGTGTGCTTATGTGGCAGACAATAATATCTGGATACGTAAGTTCGATTATGACACGGAAGTCCAAGTTACTAAAGATGGGGAATTGAATAAGATATTAAACGGTATTACGGATTGGGTATATGAAGAAGAATTTGCCGTAACCAACCTGATGTCATGGTCTCCTGACAGTGAATATCTGGCATTTGTCCGCTTCGATGAGTCGGAAGTGCCCATATATTATATGCAAATGTTTGGCAGTGGTTTGTACCCGGGATTTTATGATTATAAATATCCGAAAGCCGGTCAGAAAAATTCGACGGTAACCCTGCATTCGTACAGTGTTGCAACTAAAGATACCAAAACATTGAAGATACCTTCTCCGGAAGATTGTTATATTCCGAGAATCGTATTTACCAATAATCCGGACCAGTTGGCTGTAATGACATTGAACCGTCACCAGAATATATTCAATATGTATTATGCGAATCCGAAGAGCGGGGTATTCCGTTTAATCCTTCGTGATGAAAATAAAGCATATATCGAACCGGATTGGTTGAACTCTATCCATTTCACGAATTCAGGATTTACTTATGTGAGTGAACAGGATGGGTATTCCCATGTTTACCTGTATTCTCCTACAGGAGTAATGCAGCGTCAGGTGACTAAAGGCAATTGGGATGTAACGAGTTTATTAGGCTACGATGAGGCGACAAAGACTGTTTATTATGAATCGGCAGAAGAGAGCCCGATGCGCCGTGCCGTATATAAAATAGATGCCAAAGGCGTAAAAACAAAGCTTTCCAAACAGGAAGGAACGAACAATGCTACATTTAGCAGCAATTTCGCTTATTATGTCAATAATTATTCGAATGCCAATACTCCGGTAAAGATTACGGTAAATGAAACCAAGTCAAATAAAGTATTACGAGTATTGCAGGATAATGCCCGTTTGATAGAAAAGCTGGCCGGTTATTCGTATGGAAAGAAAGAGTTTTTCACTGTACATACAGCATCGGATATCGAACTGAATGCATGGATTGTTAAACCTGCTGACTTTGACCCGTCTAAAAAGTATCCGGTGCTGATGGTGCAATATAGTGGCCCTAATTCACAACAGGTATTGGATAAATATGGATTTGATTGGGAACATTATCTGGCAGCTAATGGCATCTTGGTCGTTAGTGTGGACGGTCGTGGTACCGGTGCACGTGGAGAAGCCTTCCGTAAATGTACTTATCTGCGGATGGGAGAGCTTGAATCGAGAGACCAGGTGGAAGCGGCACAGGCATTGGGTAAATTACCCTATGTGGATAAAAACAGGATTGCTATTTGGGGATGGAGTTTTGGTGGATATAACACATTGATGGCTTTAAGTGTAGGCAACGGTACTTTTAAGGCTGGTATTGCCGTAGCACCGCCGACCGATTGGAAATATTATGATTCGGTATATACGGAACGTTATATGCGTACTCCGCAGGAAAACTTTGAAGGGTATGCTGCAACTTCTCCGATTCGTTTAGCAAAGAATTTACAGGGAGAATTGCTGATTGTTCATGGAACAGCCGATGATAATGTTCATTTCCAACAGACAATGGATTATGTGGCTTCACTGGTTGAAGCTAATAAACAATATCAAATGTTGGTTTATAAGGACAAGAATCACAGTATATATGGTGGCAATACCCGCTATCATTTATATACTGCAATGTCTAATTTCTTATTTAAAAATTTATAATGTCAGAACACTTGAGAAAGCCGGATTGGCTGAAAATCCGGCTTGGGGGTAATGAGCAGTTTACAAAAACAAAAAGTATCGTAGAGTCTCATTGCCTGCATACGATATGTACCAGCGGGAAATGCCCGAATATGGGTGAATGCTGGAGCCGGGGGACGGCAACTTTTATGATTGGGGGGGATATATGCACACGTTCGTGCCGTTTTTGTAATACATTGACGGGTAAACCGTTACCGTTAGACCCCAAAGAACCGGCGAATGTGGCAGAAAGTATCCGCCTGATGAATTTGAAACATGCAGTAATCACTTCTGTAGACAGGGATGATTTGCCTGACTTGGGCGCACAACACTGGGTAGATACGATCCGTTTCATAAAAGAAGTAAATCCGGGAACAACAGTGGAAGTCCTGATTCCTGATTTTCAGGGTCGGCTGGAACTGGTTGATAAAGTCGTAAATGCCGCACCGGAAATTATTTCGCATAATATGGAAACGGTTCGCCGTATCACACCTTTAGTTCGTAGTGCGGCAAAATACGATGTTAGTCTGTCGGTATTGAAACGTATCGCGGAAGGTGGTGTCACTGCCAAAACCGGTATCATGGTCGGTTTGGGAGAAACTCCGGAAGAAGTACATGAACTGATGGATGATGTATTGGCTGCAGGAGTATCGGTATTGACTATCGGACAGTATTTACAACCCAGCCGGAAAAATATTCCGGTATCTGCATATATTACGCCTGAACAGTTTGAAATCTATAGAATAGAAGCATTGGAGAAAGGGTTCAAGAAAGTGGAAAGCGCCCCTTTGGTTCGCTCATCTTATCATGCGGAGAAACATGTATAAATTAGGTAAGAACATTTCCCTCTTATCTATTGTTATGTAGTAAAGGGAAAAACGGGGAATGGAAATGAATAAAGTTAAAAGAAGCCTGGATAATCAAGCCGTGGGGCTGGTGCCATTGCTGCTTTTTATGTTTCTGGATAATTATATCTCTTATTTATTATCCTTTATCATCGGAGTAGCATTTTGTTTCGTTTGTATTTTTTTATATCAGGTATTGAAGAAGGATAAGGTCTATCAGTTTTTGTTGTTGCCGTCGGCTGCAACATTAGTGCTCTATTCTATATTTTTGTGTCTTCGGCTCGAGCCTGTATTGTTTATATATTCTCCATTGATTACGGAGGTATTGCTGGTTTTTGTGTTGGCCATTTTGGGGTTTGCCAAAAGGAGTGTCTTGCGGGCTATCCGGACTTCTGAACATCCGAACTACAAGCGTACTTTGATGCGTACAACGTTAAATGAATTTTTCTTTGTCGCGCAGTTAGTGCAGAACCTTTATACGCTTCATCTATTTATTATATTAGTATATAGTATTTTGCCGGAAACAATGCAAAGTGTCCGTATGGATCGCTTTTTGTACAGGGAGTTAGGTGTCTTGATAGGTATTCTTCTTATCCTATATGAACAGATACGTATTTATATGATGAGAGGCAGTCTGCGGAAGGAGATGTGGCTGCCTGTGTTAAATGACGGGGGGAAAGTGATCGGATGCATAGCACGCTCGGTAAGCCGTTCTTTGCCTAAAAAATATTACCATCCGGTAGTACGTATCGCTGTGGTTTATGAAGGGAAACTGTATCTGGTGAAGCGCAATAAGTCTGCTTTTGTATCGCCGGATATGATAGATTATCCTTTTACAAGTTATGTTCTGTTTCGTCATACATTGGAAAGTACGGTACGTGAGGCTATTGGCGATCCGGATGGAAAGAAAGATATAAATCCCCGGTTTCTGGTACGGTATACATTCGAGAATGAAAAGGTAAAACATCTAGTTAGCCTTTATGTAATCTGTATTCGTACGGAAGAAGATATGGAGCGCTTTAAACAGCCGGAAGGAAAATTGTGGACTTCAAAGCAGATAGAGGAAAATATGGATTCCGGTATTTTTAGTGAGTATTTTGAGCAGGAATTTCCTTATCTCCAAAATACAATATTACTTGCTGAAAATTTTTGTTGCGCAGATTGCTCTTAGAAGTAAATACCGGAAAAGTATGTGTTTATCTGTGTCCTAATTCAATAACCTCCAGATCCTTTATCTGTTGTCCTTCGATAACAAAGCGTAGCAAGGTACGAACCTGATGGAATCCGCTTTTTCCTGCTGCTCCCGGATTCATATATAAGCAATTCAAGCTCTTGTCATAACAAACTTTCAGTATATGTGAATGTCCCGCTATGAAAAGATTGGGACGTGTGTTATACAGGTCTTCCCTGATAGCCGGATTGTAACGTCCCGGATAACCTCCTATATGTGTCATCATAACCTCTACGTCTTCCACCTTGAAATGGGCAATCTCCGGATATTGGATACGGAGGGATTGCCCGTCGATATTTCCATATACGGCGCGAAGCGGTTTCAGTGCTGCTAATTTGGCTGCAACCGTGTCGGAACCAATATCTCCGGCATGCCATATTTCGTCACATGTTGAAAAGTATTCCGCATATTTATCATCCCACCAGGCGTGGGTATCCGAAAGAAGTCCTATTTTAAGCATAACAATTTTTTTATTCTGCAAAAGTATTTATATTTACGCACCTAAGTGAAAAATACGATGAATAATTCGCATAAATACTTTAAGCGTGATATAAGTTGGCTCTCCTTTAATTATCGTGTTCTGCTGGAAGCTGAAGATGATACATTGCCTGTGTACGAACGGATAAAATTCCTTTCTATCTATTCATCGAATCTCGAAGAATTTTATGAAATACGGGTGGCTGAGCATCGTGGAGTCATTATGAAAAAGAATTATGCCGACGAGAGTGGAACGGAGGCGGAACAAATATTAGCCGAAATAACCCATGAAGTGAACCGGCAACAAAGGGAATATTATCGTATTTTTTCAGAAAAAATTTTGCCGGAATTAAACCGGCAGAATATTTATCTTTATCAGGATTGTACGCCGGAACCTTTCCATGAAGAGTTTGTCCGTAATTATTTTAATGAAGAAATTTTCCCATTCCTTTCTCCCGTGATGATACAGGCGGGCGATATCCGGACTTTCATACGCGATCGCCGCCTATATCTGGTTATTCGCATGATAAAGAAAAGCAAACACTTGTCGGACCCCGGTTTTGTACCGGAATATCATTATGCATTGATGAAGATACCTTATGCGAAGGTGCCTCGTTTTATCGAGCTGCCGCCTCATGAAGGTAAGTTTTATATTATGTTTATAGATGATATGATACGTGCCAACTTATCCAGCGTTTTTCCGGGGTATATAGTCAAAGGCTGCTACAGTATAAAAATATCCAGGGATGCTGATATCTATTTAGACGATGAGAAGCGTGAAAATATTGTGGAGAATATCCGTAAGAAGGTAAAGAAGCGGAAAATAGGAGCACTCAGCCGTTTTATGTATGATAGTTCCATGCCGGAAGATTTTCTTGCTTTTGTATGCAGTGCATTCGGTATTACATCAGACGATTTGGTGTTGGGGGGAAGATATAATAATTTACAGGACTTGGTAAAACTGCCAAATCCGAAAGGAAAGGAATTGGAACGCCCTGTACCTTCACCGATGCGTATCCCGTATCTGGATGAAATGGGTTCCATGTTCCGTGCTATAAAAAAAAGGGATGTATTCCTGCATTTTCCTTATCATTCGTTTGACTATTTACTTCGTTTGTTGATGGAGGCTGCTTTCGATCCGAAAGTCGCTGAAATAAAGATTACACAATATCGTGTGGCGGAAAATTCAGCAGTAATTAATACACTTGTCAGTGCTGCCCAAAATGGAAAGAAAGTAACGGTTTTCGTGGAGTTGAAAGCCCGTTTTGACGAAGAAAATAATATGAGTACGGCAGAGCGGATGGAACAGGCTGGTATACGGATTATTTACAGTATTCCGGGCTTAAAGGTACATGCAAAAGTTGCAGTTATACTCCGTAAAGCGACGGAAGAGGGAGCAAAGCGGCGTGATTTTGCATATCTCAGCACCGGCAATTTTAATGAGAAGACTGCACGTATTTATTCGGATATGGCACTTCTTACTTCAAATGCTGAAATAATAACGGATATAAACAAAGTATTTGCCGTATTGGAAGGAAAGATGTCGGAGCCGACATTCCATCATCTGTTAGTTGCCCGTTTCAACATGGTACCGGAACTGATTCGCATGATACGCCGGGAAATCGAACATGTCAAAGCTGGAAAGAAAGGACGTATCATTCTGAAGATGAACGGACTTCACGATCAGAATATGATAGAAGAATTATATAATGCCAGTGAAAACGGAGTGGAAATAGATTTGATTGTACGAGGTATTTGTTGTCTGGTACCGGATCAGCCTTATAGTGCCAATATCCGTATTACCCGTATTGTGGATATGTTTCTGGAGCATTCCCGTATCTGGTATTTTTATAATGACGGAGCGGAAGATTTATATCTGACCTCTGCCGACTGGATGAGGCGTAACCTGAGCCGGCGCATTGAAACGGCCTTTCCTGTTCTTGTGCCGGAGATCAAACAGGATATTGTCCATATTCTGAACTTGCAATTGCAGGATAATGTGAAAGCTTGCCGGATAGATGAGAATCTTCATAATAATTTCAAATCTGATAATAATCCTGTAAAAGTACGTGCCCAGTTGGAAATTTATGAATATTTGAAGAAGAAAACGGGGGCTATAAAGTGATTTGGTTTGTAGCGAATTAATTTATTTAATGTTTGTGCGTATCCATTTTGGGGGATAGAAATACTGTTGTTAATAAATAGATGGAAATATTTTTTTATTTATTGAAAAAATATATCTTTGCACCGTTTTTTTAGAAATATATAAGATGAGGAAAAGTTTAATTTTAGTAGCTCTATGTATTGTTACATGGACAGCTACAAATGCCCAGGAATTAATTAAGGGCAGTAAGTTTACAGACAATTGGTCTGTTGGTATCAACGCTGGTGGAGTAACTCCGTTAAGTTTCCCCAATTCTTTTTTCGAGGACATGCGTGCTACAATGGGGGTTGAAGTAAACAAGCAATTGACTCCGGTGTTTGGTTTGGGTTTACAAGGTATGTGGAGTGTTAACACAAGTTCAAGCAGTACGGCTTTTGACCATTCAAATATAAGTGCTCTTGGTAGAGTGAATATGAGTAACTTGATTTGTGGTTATAAAGGTACTCCCCGTTTATTCGAGGTAGAAACAGTGTTGGGTGTCGGTTGGCTTCATTCCTATGTAAACGGTATTGGCGACGGCAACTTCATTTCCAGCAAATTCGGTTTCAATTTTAACTTTAATCTGGGTGAACAGAAAGCATGGACTGTCGCTTTTAAACCTGCTTTCTTATACAAATTAGAGGATGACAAACATGTTGGCGGTTATTTCAACATTAACAATGGCGCAGTGGAATTATTGGCCGGAGTTACGTATCACTTCAAGAGCAGTAATGGTGCTCGCTATATGACATTAGCCAGAGAGTACGATCAGGCTGAGGTTGATGGTTTGAACAGTAAGATTAACTCATTGCGTTCACAACTGGACGAAGAGAAAAATAATATAAATGCAGCTAAGAATAGAATCAATGAACTGGAAGCTGCATTGGACGAATGCCGTAACCGTGAACCGGAAGTGAAAACTGTTACGAATACTGTAACAAAGACCAGCCAGACATTGGAATCCGTCGTTACTTTCCGTCAGGGAAAAATTACAGTAGATGCATCGCAGTTGCCTAATGTAGAACGTATTGCTACTTATATGAAGAATCATCCGCAATCTACTGTTTCCATTAAAGGTTTTGCTTCACCGGAAGGAAAAGCAGATGTAAATGCCAGAATTGCACAGCAACGTGCCGATGCGGTTAAAAATTTGTTGACGAAGAAGTATCGCATCGCTGCAACACGTATCACAGCAGAAGGCCAGGGCGTGGGTGACATGTTCTCTGAACCGGACTGGAACCGTGTCAGCATCTGTACATTAAATGAAGAAGGAGCAAAATAATAGTAATCTTCTATAATTAAAAACGAATAGCCCCGGTCATGATTTAGTATCTAACCGGGGCTATTTTTATGTATATGTAATTGCTGTTTATTTGAATAACCGGATGTCTTCCGGTAGATACCCGCTTCGTATACGCCATTCCTGAGGGTATAAATTGTTCGCCCGGTTCCCGAGGTTTTTCACAAAGCCCAAAGGAAAACCTTTATAACGAAGCAATACATATCCTTTTCCAGTGTTTTCGTGTAAAGGGAAGGCTTCTTTTCTCAGGTACTTGACAGCCTCTTCCCATTCCAGTTCTATGGAAGGAAATGCATCCGGATTAAGTTCGGTACTTAAAGCAAGTTCCTGAGTTGGAACTAAATCTTTTCCTTTGAGCTCTCCAAGGCAGATGCCGGCGGAGAGAACCTTTAGCCGCTCTTTACATAAAGCAAATACTTCCGGAAAAATCTTCGGATATGCCTGGATAAAATTTTCTTTCCATCCGAGCGTAAATGAATTTATATCCGAAAGAAACCCGAATGCTTCTTTGGGAATAGGAAGGGACGTTTTCCCTTTTTCTTTTTTTCCTTTGGATTTGATACGTATTTCTTCCGTTTCCCCTTCTTCTTTACGGAGGACTGCAAGAAAAAAACCTTCCCCCTTGGTTTTATGAGGAAAGAATCGATAGACAGGAAAATCGAAGTGTAAAGCTCCGGTAATTTGCCATTCGTCTTTTATAGAAACCGGCAATACTTCTGCTCCCAGTTCCTCTGTAATATAATGTATGTTTTCTTCGTCTTCTTCAGTATTGTAAGTACAAGTACTGTATATCAGTATGCCGCCTGGTTTGAGCGCATTCCATATATCATGGATGATACGGCGGCTGCGGGCGGCGCATAAATTTACATTTGCAACACTCCATTCTCCTGTGCTGTCTGTGTCTTTACGGAACATTCCTTCGCCGGAACAAGGCACATCGGCGACAATTACATCAAACATATGGGTCAGTTCTCCGATTTCTTCCGGATCGTTGTTGACAACGATATGGTTCGGATTTCCCCATTTGGCAATGTTTTCCGATAAGATGTAACTGCGGCTACGAATGACTTCGTTGCTAACCAAAAGACTGTCTTTAGGAAGTAAGCTTAACAAATGGGTGGACTTTCCTCCGGGAGCTGCACATAAATCGAGACATTTCACCGGGGCAGAAACGTATTGTTGTATTGCCTGTTCTAAAAACATGGAAGATGCTTCCTGTACATAGTAAGCCCCGGCGTGAAACAGGGGATCGAAAGTGAAGGACAAACGTTCAGGAAGATAATAACCTGTATGGCTCCATGCTACCGGCTTGCCGTTTGCAGGAGGAATTGTCCCTTTAGCCTGGTTGATACGGATACTTACAGGCACATCCGCCTGTAAAGCTGTTTCAAATTGTTCATATTCCGAACCTAACAAGGCGCGTGTACGGGTGATAAAATCTGTAGGAAGTGCCATCTGTTTTTGTTTTCTGTTTGCAAAAATACATATTCCCGGCCTGTAAAGTAGAATAGTATAGTATAAATTTATTATTCCGGATGGTTTAAATAATGAATATCTTGGTGATAATCAAGTTTTAACACGATGTCCTTATTCTTAATGTTCAAGGTTCGGAGCTTTTTTTATATATTTGCGGAAACACCCGGTTTTGAATATTTATTTAAAATAACAACTATATGAAAACGAAGTTGATTTCTATTGTAGGATTGTGTTTGATGGCAATTCTTACGCTTAATGGATGTAGTAAAGATGATTCCCAGGAAAATCCGGTGAAAGTGACAGTTTCCGGTACCTCTTTTACTTTTGATGACAAGTACGAACTGGAAATACCTTTTCTGGTATCTCCTTCTGATTATGATGCTTCTTCTGCCGTATTGGTATATTCGGATTTTCATTTTGATGTATCCGGATCGCTTGAAAGCTCTCTTTCAATGCCATCGGTGGCAACATCAGTAAAAAGGGATACTTCTGCTGACGGGAAATGGATTATGTCTTGTAAGTTGAAAGACGGTATAACGGGGAAAGATTTTGCTCCGGGAGATTCTGAATTCTCATACTCTGCAACGGTTTCTTTGCGTATCAATGATGTTAATTACGGTTCGTTCGGTATTTCTGCTTCGAAAAAATAAGCAATGAAAAATCTTTTAGGTCTGTTTTTATTTATAATGGTTGTCTTGGCATCCTGTACAAAAGGATTAAAAGACGATGTGGATGCTTTGCAAAAACCAGTACCGTCAGGATTGGTTCTGTTGGAAGATTCGGTTCATAAGGTGGTCAAGGGAGAGGAGTTTGAAATCTATTTCCGAATTAACCCGACCGGCATTGAATTGACAAAAGAGAATATCGAATTGGATTTTATCGAAAGCGATACGTATTTGCAATATACGCCGGAGGCTGGTGAACTGATACCAATCTCCAAAGCCTCTTATGTAACCCCTTCCGAATATTATGAATGTGTAGCATTGGAAGCCGATAAGAATGAAGCAGGAGAAGTTCTGGACGGACAGTGGGTTCTGACTGTTAAAACAAAAGGGGAAGCGAACTTTATGAATAAGTCGAGCTTTTTCCTTGTCTTGAACTATACGGATGCAACCGGACAGAAAAGACTTATTTCTTCTTCAACAAAAGTAAACACGCAGATTCTTCCAACGATAGATGAAGGCATGGTTATTGGTTATTCAAAGGGCAGACCTATCGTGGTGCTGCATCCGGGGACATATTACCCTATCAGATATTGCTGGATGCCAATTATTATAAGAACGATGTCGGGCAATTCTGGCAATATGACCGGAGTTTGATAGCTCAGGTAGATGTAACTCCCGGTGAGCCTGATATATTCGCAGTAGAAAGTGGTCCGACCAGAGCTTACATCACATTAACACCTACTGGCCATGATAAATGGACTACTTTTGAGCAATCGGAAGATTTTTCTGTTTCTTCGTCTGTGGGGGTGAAATTAACTGATGTGGCAGGGACAACTAAGGAAGAGGAAGTGAAAATTAGTTATTATAAGTCGGAATTAACCGAACCATTGGTTATATCTGCCGCGGAAATAAATGGGAATGGCGGAGTTTTACAAAGAGATATGAAAGAATGGTTGGATAAGTTAGGGGTTGTAGAAGATTATAAACATGAAATCCATCGTACTCTTTGGGCAAATTCTCAGAAGAATAATATAAAAGATGTTAATGTAATGTTGAGATTTAATTTAACGGAAGAGGTAGAGTTGAAAGGTGTTTTGAATATTAAAAGTTTGGGGACAGTTGTTGCAGGGAAAAAGACTTCCCCTGGGAATGAAAACTTAATATATATTCGTTTAAATACTACACCTCAGGATGATAATGCTATTTTGTTACCTCTTTATGATGCAATAATAAAAATACCAACTGAAACTGTAGAATAAACCTTTCCGGTAAAAGTGTTACTTTTGCCGGAAACTTAATCATATGCAAGCATCTTTATACCTTATACCGGTAACCTTAGGGGAAACCGAACATCGGAGAGTACTTCCGGAATATAACCGTGAAGTCATATTGTCTATCAAACATTTTATTGTAGAGAATGTGCGTACAGCACGCCGTTTCCTGAAAAAGACGGAACCTTCTATTGTGATAGATGAACTTACCTTTTATGAATTGAACAAACATACCTCTCCGGAAATGGTAGCAGGTTATTTGCAACCATTGGCAAAAGGAGAAAGTGTCGGTGTTATTTCAGAAGCCGGTTGTCCGGCAGTTGCCGACCCGGGAGCTGATGTTGTAGCTATCGCACAAAAGAAGAACTATCCGGTAGTTCCGTTGGTCGGACCTTCATCTATATTGATGTCGGTGATGGCCTCCGGTTTCAACGGACAGAGCTTTGCTTTCCATGGTTACTTGCCAATAGATGCTTCAGAGCGAACGAATGTAATAAAGAAGCTGGAGGGACGTATCTATTCGGAAAACCAGACACAGCTTTTTATAGAAACTCCTTACCGGAATAATAAGTTGGCAGAAGAATTGATTCGTACCTGCCGCCCTTCAACAAAGATGTGTATAGCTTCAAATATAACCTGTGAAGATGAATATATCCATACCCGTCCGGTGAAAGAATGGGCGGGGAAAGTGCCCGACTTGGGAAAGAAACCCACGATATTCCTGATTTACAAGTAAGAAACGAAACAGGTGACAAGTGACAGGTGACAGGTGACAGTTGACAGTTGACAATTGGTGGGATACTATCATTTTGACAAAATGACAAAACAACCTGCCGATATGCGGCTTGTATGGGTCAGGCACCGGATGCGTTGCAAATATGCTGCTCTCGCAAGGTTTAATTTTTCCGCTTTGTTGGCGCGGAGGCTGGAATACTTACTAATTGAATTAAGAGGCGGATATTATTTATTAGACGCAGATGACGCGAAAAACGCGGATTAAGAAATAAAAAACTGTATTAATCCGCGTTTTTCGCGTTATCTGCGTCTAATCATATTGTTGTTGCTGTTGGAAAATAATAATCTATTTGATATCTGTGTAAGGTTCGGTTTTCTAACCATTCTGGACCTGCGTCCCTGCCAAATAGCGTCTAAAAATGAAACATATATGCTTTGAAATCGAAACATATATGTTTTAAAGTTAAAATACAGGTGTTTTGCCGCGCAGATTATTGTATTTTTATGCGCAGATAGTTGGAATTAGTACCGCGACTCATTGAAATTACCCTCCGGGTAAATGGAAAAAGTTACCGGATTTTCCCATAAAAGTCCTTTTTACTCCGATAAAACAGCCCTATTTATCCTAAAAAGGCATTTATGCTGACAGCTTAGGTCAGCATAAATGCCTTTATTTTGTAAATCTGTTATTTCTTTCGCCCAAAGACGAACATTTTGTAATATTATAGCCCGGCCATATCTTCCAGCCTAACTGTCAACTGTCACTTGTCAACTGTCACCTGTTTCAGCATGCCTTTAAGCTCATATCCAAGCTCTTAACCGAATGAGTCAGTGCACCTACCGAAATGTAGTCAACTCCACATTCAGCATAATCGCGTAAGGTGTCGAAAGTGATACCGCCGGATGATTCTGTTTCAAAACGTCCACCAATCATCTCGACTGCTTTCTTTGTATTTTCGACATTGAAGTTATCTAACATGATGCGGTCGATACCTCCCACATTCATGGCTTGCTGTAACTCATCGAAATTGCGGACTTCAATTTCTATTTTCAGGTTTTTACCTTTTTCTTTCAGGTAGTTTTGTGCACGTGTGATAGCCTGTTCGATACCTCCTGCGAAATCAACGTGGTTATCTTTCAGCAAAATCATATCGAAAAGACCGATGCGATGGTTCACTCCTCCACCAATCTTAACCGCTTCTTTTTCCAGCATACGCATGCCCGGAGTCGTTTTACGGGTATCCAATACATGTGTTTTTGTACCTTCCAGCGCTTTCACATATTTGCGGGTAGTTGTAGCAATGCCGCTCATGCGCTGCATGACGTTCAGCATCAAACGTTCGGTTTGTAATAGTGATTGGACTTTCCCTTCTACGGTGAAAGCGATATCGCCTTTTTTAACTTCGGCTCCGTCATGGATGAAAATATTCATTTTCAGTTCCGGATCGAAGTAATGGAAAATACGTTTTGCCATTTCCACACCAGCCAATACGCCATCTTCCTTGATGATTAACTGGCTTTTACCCATAGCTGTTTCAGGAATACAACACAAAGTCGTATGGTCGCCGTCACCTATGTCTTCTGCAAATGCTAATTTAATTAAGTCGTCGATTAGTTGATCCATTTTTTATTCTATTCTGATTGATTGTATGATTGCTTTGTTTCCGTCTGCCCGGTAAGTAATGTTTACACGGTATTCACCCGAAGCTGTAGGCAACTTTCCTACAAAGAAACCGCTATCGTTCTTATCTGCATGATGAACAACCGTAAACCCGGTGGGTTTATTTTTATTGAAAAATGCATTTAAAATCGAAACAGCTTCGTTACCATCACATTTTTTTGATGTACCCGGGAGAGCTACATCCACTTCTGTATCCATTGATCCGTTAAGCGAAGAGGCATTACCTCCTTTGAAAGCATTCGATATAGGAATAATATCAGCAGCCATTACACTAAGGAATGAAAGAAACAATGCCAACGTGAGAAATAATCGTTTCATAAGTTTTCTCCTCTTTTTGTTAGTATTATGATGCAAAGGTATGTATTTTTTCCTGTAACTTAGCGCTTTCAATCTCTAAATGTGAATGGATGAAGATAGCACTGATTGTAATAGGAAAGACGGACGCCGGTTATTTTGTAGATGCCATTAATGAATATAAGAAACGTTTGGTTCATTATATCCCTTTTGAAATGGAGGTAATTCCGGACATAAAGAACGTAAAGAACATGTCGGAAATTCAGCAAAAAGAGAAAGAGGGGGAGTTGATTCTCAAATTTTTGCAACCGGGGGATTATCTGGTTTTACTGGACGAGAAAGGCAAAGACTTTACTTCCCTTCAATTTGCCGCTTATCTTGAAAAGAAGATGCATACAATACCGAAAAGGCTGGTCTTCATCATTGGTGGCCCTTATGGATTTAGTGAGGCTGTTTATGGTGCTGCTTCCGAAAAAATATCGTTAAGCAAGATGACTTTTTCCCATCAAATGGTGCGCTTGATTTTTATAGAGCAGATTTACAGGGCAATGACGATACTGAATAATGAACCTTACCATCATGAGTGAATCTGTATGGGAATAAGCTAAACAAAAAGAATCAATCCTTCCAATGTGTGCAGGTTTTATCCTGGCTTATCCGATGAATGGCTATTTGATAAGGAAAGGGATAAAACCTGCAATGTTGTGTCTTTTAGAATAAGCTCCATGCAACCGTAAGTCCTGCCATTACGATGGCAACCATACTCATTAGCTTGATCAGGATATTGAGGCTCGGGCCGGAAGTATCTTTAAACGGATCGCCAACGGTATCGCCGACAACCGTTGCTTTATGAGTCTCACTTCCTTTTCCTCCATGATTGCCTTCTTCTACATGTTTCTTAGCGTTATCCCATGCACCACCGGCATTCGCCATAAAGATTGCAAGAACAAATCCGGTGCTTAAACCACCGATCAGCAGACCGACAACTCCAGGTACACCGAATATCAGTCCGGTAACGATCGGGGCGATAATAGCAAGAAGGGATGGTACGATCATTTCCTTTTGGGCTCCTTTGGTGGAGATACCTACGCAGCGTGCATAGTCCGGCTCGGCTTTTCCTGTCAGGATACCGGGAATTTCTTTAAATTGACGGCGTACTTCTTCTACCATATGGCCTGCTGCGCGTCCTACTGCATTCATGGTAAGCCCGCAGAACATAAAAGCCATCATGGAACCGAGGAACATGCCGGAAAGGACTTTCGGATTCATAAGTGTCACATCGTAGTATATCATGAAATCCGGAAAAGAAGCTTTACTTATGTCGATAGTCCGTCCATCAGCGAAGGATAAAACCGTTTCACCCAAGCGGATTAGCCCTATTTTTATTTCTTCTATATAAGAAGCTAATAAAGCAAGTCCGGTGAGGGCTGCTGAACCAATGGCGAAGCCTTTGCCTGTTGCTGCCGTTGTGTTACCCAGCGAATCGAGGGCATCCGTACGTTTACGTACTTCTTTACCTAATCCGCTCATTTCAGCATTACCTCCGGCATTATCGGCTATAGGCCCGTAAGCGTCGGTAGCCAAAGTAATACCTAAGGTAGAAAGCATGCCGACTGCTGCAATACCAATTCCGTAAAGTCCCATACCAACATTTCCGAAATCAAATCCGGAAGCAAACAGGAATGAACAAATGATTCCGAGAACAACAGCAATAACAGGGATTGCTGTAGACAGCATGCCTAATCCGAGTCCGGAAATAATCACGGTGGCGGGACCGGTAAGCCCGGCAGCCGATACACGCTGAGTCGGTTTATAAGATTGTGAGGTGTAATATTCCGTAGCTTGTCCGATTACGACACCTACTATTAGTCCGGTAATAACGGAACAACTGATCCAGAACCAGTTATCCAGCCCTAATAGATAAAGGATACCGAATGTGCAGATAGCTATCAATACGGAACTGAGGTTTGTTCCGATGGAAAGTGCTTTCAATAATTGCTTGATTGTTGCATTTTCATTTGTGCGTACGGCAAATATACCGATGACTGAGAGTATAATGCCAACGGCTGCTATCAACATGGGGGCGATAACGGCCTTGTACTGCATTTCTACATTCCCGGAGGATACGAATGCCGCAGCTCCCAATGCAGCGGTAGCAAGAATAGAACCGCAATACGATTCGTATAAGTCGGCTCCCATGCCGGCTACATCACCTACATTATCACCTACGTTGTCGGCTATGGTAGCCGGGTTGCGAGGGTCGTCTTCCGGAATGCCGGCTTCAACTTTACCAACGAGGTCTGCTCCGACATCCGCAGCTTTTGTATAGATACCGCCACCTACACGGGCGAAGAGTGCCTGTGTGGATGCTCCCATGCCGAAAGTAAGCATGGTTGTCGTTATGATAGTCAGTTTATGTGTGGGGTCCATGGTTTCCGGAGGAATGCAGGCATTCAATAAAAGATACCAGAACGAAATATCCAGTAATCCGAGTCCTACAACTACCAATCCCATAACAGCACCGCTACGGAAAGCAATTTGTAGTCCGCTGTTTAGGGAATTACGTGCGGCATTTGCTGTGCGTGCCGAAGCATAAGTAGCCGTTTTCATGCCTAAAAAACCTGCTAATCCGGAGAAGAAACCACCGGTTAGAAATGCGACGGGCACCCACTCGTTTTGGACTTTAAAACCATAAGCCATGATTGAAAACAGAATTACCAGTACGAGGAAAACGGAAGCCACTACCTTATACTGCTGCTTCAGGTATGACATGGCCCCTTTCCGTACATGCAAGGCAATTTTAGCCATTAACTCAGTTCCTTCACTTTCTTTCATCATTTGCCTGAAGAAAAACCAGGCAAATACCAGCGCTATCAGAGAAGCTGCCGGTATGATCCAAAAAATAGTAGTAATCATAGCAATGAGATTTAAAATTAATGGAAATTTAAACACTTTGACATAAAGCTCTTTAAGGAATAAGGAACTTTATCCGTAAATGTAACAAAAATAAAAAGGTAGAGAAACTTTTTCGGAAATAATAATGTTTCATTTTAAAAAAAACAGCATATTTGTCAACATAAAAAGAAACAAAACGCAAATGACGGAAGAAACGAACCATAAAACCTATAAATTAGGATTGGCTCTTAGCGGAGGAGGTGCGAAAGGTTTTGCTCATATCGGGGTTTTTAAATTATTGGAAGAATGCCGTTTGTCGCCGGATATAATTGTTGGAACAAGTGCCGGCTCATTAATGGGTGCGCTTTTTGCCGACGGGTATACTGCGGATGAGATAAAGGAACTTTTCACCGGGCGTGAGTTTTCTGAGTTTGCACAGTTGCAAATACCGAAATCCGGTTTGTTCGACAGTAAACGTTTTCGTTATTTCCTTAAACGCCATTTAAGGACTAAAAATATTGAGGATTTGAAAATACCTTTGGTTGTAATGGCAACAGACCTGGATAATGGAGAAAGCCATGAATTTCGTAGTGGTCCTATCGTAGATGCAGTAACTGCTTCTTGCAGTATTCCGATAATTTTTAGTCCGGTTGTGATAAATGGCGTACATTATGTGGATGGAGGTCTTTTCCATAATTTCCCGGTATCGATAATCAGGGAAGAATGTGAGAGAGTAATAGGTGTGAATGTGAGTCCGCTTGTACCGCAAAAATATAAACAGACGATTTTTCATATAGCAGAACGTTCTTACCATTATATGTTCCGGGCTAATACGTTGGAAGACCGTGAAATGTGCGATGTGCTCATCGAGGCTGAAGAGTTTGGAGATTTCAAGACTTTTGATCTGGAAAATGTGGAGAAAATAGTCAATGTCGGTTATGTTGCAGCATTCAGGTCGTTTGAGGTTGTTGTGCAGGAAAATAAAGATGAAACATTGGTGAAGGCTATTATGGCAAGGACAAATAAAGCGCTGATGCCATAGTAATTACGGTTTTGCTCCGAATTCACCCCTTAATAATTAATAAGTTGATAGTTAAAGCGATGAAACAGACAAATAAAATGGTTATTTACCAGGTCTTTCCCCGCTGGTTCGGGAATTTAAAGTCGTCCCTTGTAAAAAACGGAAGTATAGCAGATAACGGAGTTGGAAAATTTTCAGCTTTTACCTCTGTGGCATTAAATAAAATCAAAGAGCTGGGTATTACTCATATCTGGTATACCGGCGTTATCGAACATGCAACAACTACAGATTATACGGCCTATCAGATACGCAAGGACCATGCGGCTGTTGTAAAAGGACACGCTGGTTCCCCTTATGCCATCAAGGACTATTATGATATAGACCCTGATCTGGCTGATAATGTAACCAAGCGTATGAATGAGTTCGAAGATTTGGTGAAACGTACACATGATTCCGGATTGAAAGTGCTTATTGATTTTGTGCCGAACCATGTGGCTCGCCAATATTATTCGGATGCCCGCATGTCATATGTGGAAGATTTGGGACAGCATGATAATACGTCAAAGGCATTCGATCCTAATAATAATTTCTATTATATACCGGGAAATCCTCTCCAGTTGCATTTTGGTGCCCAGGAAGAAGATTTTGAATATAGTGAATTTCCTGCAAAAGCAACCGGAAACGATCATTTCGATCCTTGTCCCGGAAAGAATGACTGGTATGAAACAGTGAAACTGAATTATGGAATCGACTATGTGAACGGCCATACCCGCCATTTCGATCCTATACCTGATACTTGGACGAAGATGTTGGATATTCTGTTGTTCTGGGCTGGCAAAGGTGTGGACGGTTTCCGTTGTGATATGGCGGAAATGGTTCCTGTCGAGTTCTGGAACTGGGTGATTCCGAAAGTAAAGCAAATGCATGATGTTTGTTTTATTGCCGAGGTTTATAATCCGGCGGAGTACCGTAATTATATTTTTCAGGGACATTTCGATTATTTGTATGATAAAGTCGGGTTGTATGATACATTGCGTGCAATCATGTGTAATCAAGCTCCGGCAAGTACTATATCTGCGTGTTGGCAATCGTTGGAAGGTATCCAGCATAATATGCTGAATTTCCTCGAGAACCATGATGAGCAACGAATCGCTTCTTTGTTTTTTGCTAATGACCCGCGTCCGGGTATTCCGGGCATGATAGTGGCTGCTACAATGAATTCAAATCCGGTCATGATATACAGCGGGCAGGAACTGGGAGAGCCGGGCATGGATGAGGAAGGCTTCAGCGGACTTGACGGGCGTACGACTATTTTTGATTATTGGAGCCTCGCTTCTTTGAGGAACTGGATTAATGACGGTGCGTTTGATGGCGGTAAGTTGACTCCGGAGCAACGAACTTTGCGTGAGACTTATAAGAAGCTTTTGAATATAGCGAAGAAAGAACCTCTTATCATAGAAGGAGCTTTTTATGATTTGATGTATGCGAACCAGGGTAATCCGTATTTCAATCCGCATCGGCAATATGTCTTTTTACGTAAATGGAAAAATGAAGTCTTGCTGGTTGTTGTCAATTTTGACAAGGCTGAACAGGCTGTCCGGATTAAAATACCGGCGGAAGCATTTACGGCCCTTGGCTTTGATGATAATAAAGCCGCTATGCTGACTGACCTGTTGACAGGTGAAACCAATATCAGCACACTGACGGAAGCTTGTCCTTATCAGGTCGTGATTCCTGCATATTCAGGAAAATTGCTGAAGTTTACCTACAAGGAATAATAATACAAAGTTATCGCCTTATCTTTCCGGACTTTAAAGTTTTCGGATGATAAGGCGATTATTGTAAATAAGTTTTGTACTTTTGCACCCACAATCAATCTATTTACTTTAAGATAAATATTCGGATAATGAGTGCACAAACTCCTTTCTTGGTGTTTTCGGGAACCAACTCCCGGTATCTTGCAGAGAAAATTTGCAACAGTCTTGGTTGTCCTCTGGGACAGATGAATATCCAACATTTCGCTGATGGTGAGTTCTCCGTATCTTATGAAGAATCAATTCGCGGACGTGACGTATTCCTGGTACAATCCACATTTCCTAATTCTGACAATCTGATGGAACTTCTCCTGATGATCGATGCTGCTAAGCGTGCTTCTGCACATTCTATCATCGCCGTTGTTCCTTATTTCGGCTGGGCTCGTCAGGACAGAAAGGATAAACCACGTGTTTCCATTGGAGCAAAATTAATCGCAGATATGTTGAGTACGGCAGGTATCAACCGTTTGATTACAATGGACCTGCATGCAGACCAGATACAGGGATTCTTCAATGTTCCTGTTGACCACCTTTATGCTTCATCTGTGTTCCTGGATTATATCAAGGGAGAATTGCCTTTGGATAATTTGTGTATCGCAACTCCTGACGTAGGGGGTACAAAACGTGCCAGCAGCTATTCCAAATATCTGGGCTTGCCGATGGTAATTTGCCACAAATCCCGTCTGCGTGCTAATGAAGTAGCAGAAATGCGTATCATTGGTGATGTGGAAGGTTTGGATGTTTTGCTGGTAGATGATATGGTGGACACGGCTGGAACAATTACAAAAGCTGCCAACTTGATGATGGAAAACGGAGCGAAGTCCGTTCGTGCTATTGCCAGTCATGCAGTGATGTCAGACCCTGCTTCCACACGTGTAGACCAGTCTGCTTTGACTGAAATGATTTTCACTGACTCCATACCTTATGCTAAGAAATGCGAGAAAGTAAAAGTATTGTCTGTAGCCGATATGTTTGCTGAAGCTATCCGCCGTGTATGCAGTGGCGAATCTATTAGCTCTTTGTATGCTATTTAAGTAGAATACGATTATAATTTATATGGAAAAAGGCTGTTTCTTTTCGAACAGTCCTAAAGTTTGGATACGTTAAATATACATATTCAAGTAAAAGAGTCTGGTACTGCACCGGACTCTTTTTTTGTCTTGGTTTTTAATGAGTTTGTCCCGTTTATGCTCTGTGGAGATAAGAATGGGAAAGGAGGAAATGAAAATAAGAAAGATACTGTGTTTTTCTTGAAAGGTACGGCATGAAATTTCGATTTCTATGCGATGAAATTTTTTTTTGATAAATATATACCTTTCTTTTGATAGCTGTTGAATATACTTTTGACAATATAGTAATTCCTTTTAATAATTGTCAAAAGAATATTTTATCGAATACTTTTTACCAGATCGATGAGTCGAAAATAAATATACACGGGATGCTTTTTATGTTCCAAAGCACTGATTTGTTTGTCTTTTTCCGTATGGGAGGAAACAAAGATGATAGATGTTTCCGGATAATCTTGTAAATGAACTGTTTTTATATTTGACGAATGCCAAACCGATACCGTATCCTTTTTGATATATTATATGCTCAAACTATTTGTAATCATGTTGTTATGATACCTGCTAAGAGTGATAAGTAAATTACTTTTTTCATGATTTATTTCTATAATTACTATTTGTGTGGATTTTATAAGGAAAGTAATAATTTTTGTTGTAATGATTACTTGTTTATTACTTGTTTATTACTTATTGATTAGCAATAGCCGTATAAATATAATATAAGTTTGTACTTATAAATTAAAATTGAATTATAAAATGGAAATAGAATAATTGAATAAAGAAGATTTGTATGTTTTGAAAGCGGGGAAATGGGTCTGTATACCAAGGGAATGGTCCTGGATTGATATGGAAGATTATGAACCTGATTCGTATTATTTATAAACCATCAACTATTATCATCATGAAAAAGTATTTTTTCTTCACACTCAGCTTTATCTTATTCATTTTATTTGCATGTAGCAAATATGACCATGAGATATATGATCAGCCCATAAAAAAAGAGAAAATCTCTTTGCAAAATATGGGAGAAGTTCACAACTATTTATTAGAATTACGTAGATCCACTCACCAAAAGGATGATTTTGAGGCAGTAAAAAACGGGCAGATTAAATTTGAAGACTTCTATAAAGCTTTTACAGAAGAATTAAACCAAAATGACCGCTACATTGTCAACCCTACTGTTACAAAAGCCTTTGATAACGAAGTCTTTGAAAAAATTATGAATCTATCGATAAATAAAGACTTTTATATCAAGGCAAGAGAACTTGCTTTGGCATATTTATATTCCAACAGCGATATCAATCAAGATGTAACGGAAGCAATCGCTAAAATATCTGATATCGATTATTATTTAACAGATGATGAAATTTCAGATATTATTAACAGTAATAAAAATAAGAAAGGAGGGCAATTACTAATTGTTTTTAAAAACATTTATCAATCATCATCTGAATATTGGAACACTAAAAGAGTTTTGACTAAAAGCTCCCAAAGCAGATCTATAATGATAGCAGATGGAATTGGCGGTGTTTTAGGAACTACATGTAGTGGTGTCATGGGAATTATCTGGGCTACAGCTTTTTCTTATGCTTTAGACGCCTGCTATGACATATAATAATTACATAAACAGAATTATATAATGAAGTATTATAAAACTGACATTATTATATTTTACCTCTTTTTACTATGGGTAACAACATGGTTCATTGGGTATATGGAACAATTTCAAACCATCATAGACTTGTTCTATTGCATAATATTAGTAGTTCTATTTCCTTTCGCATGTAAACAGACATTGGATAAAGACAAAAAAGACAGGTATAAGTCTTTGATTTTTGCATCTACATTAACGATTGTTCTACCTATAAGCATGAAAATATCGATCTATCTAAGTAGAGGTTACGATTATATGCCAGATGCATTAGAACTCATAGGTTTTGGATTCTCAATACAAAGCCTGTATTTTTTATACCGAGTACATACGACTCGCAAAAGTATATCTTAACAGTTAAAAAAGACAGGGGACTTGAACGGTATCCACCAAAAAATTCAAGCCTCCTGTTTTATGATTAGCTATTTTCCGATGCGGTTTTTAAGCCTCTTTATCGGATAACATATATCCTTCTCCTGGGATGTTGTTGATAGTTAAAAATTTATCAGCAGATAAACTTTGTTTGAGCTTTTTGATATAGTTGTAAAGGCTGTGTGTGCTCATGATGGAATTTTCCCATATTTTTTCAATCTGATTATAGGGAACGACTTTATTTTTTTGTCCATATAATAATTTCAATAAGGCAAACTCTAATTGGCTAAGTCTGCCTAATTCATCATTGTCTTTATACAGAATGCGCTTTTGTATATCCAGCTCGAGTTCTCCTATAGATATCCGGATGGAAGATTGGTTATTTAATTTAGTGTGCCTTTTTATATATGCCTTTAGTACATCCAATTCGAAAGGTTTTTCCAGGTACACAATTGCTCCTGCATCCAAAGCGCTGATTTGTTTATCTTTTTCCGTATGGGAGGAAACAAAGATGATAGGTGTTTCCGGTGCTATGAGTCGTATTTCCGGGAGGATATGAATTCCGTCGTCATTACCTATTTCAACATCTAAAATAATAATATCAGGGTTGAATTCTTTTAATACGGCACAGATAGCAATTAGTGAACTTTGGTAATGAATTTCGTATCCGGCATCTTCCAGCGCCACTTTAATTATATTTCCAAATACTGTATCGTCATCGACAAATAGGACTTTCTGTTTATTCATAGATGTAATAAATTAGTGTATAAGATTTTACTTTTTGGCGAAATTGATATACAATATTCGTGAAATATTTCAATATCTGCAAGCCGTTGCCGGATAATCTTATAGATAAGCAGTTTTTATATTTGTGGAGCTAAAGGAATTTTGCAGGTAAAAGTACTGCCTTTCCCCGGTTGACTTTTTAAAGAAATCTTTCCGTTGTGGGCTTCGATTATATATTTGACGAATGCTAAACCGATGCCGTATCCTCTTTGATGTATTATATTCTCCCTTGGAACCTGGAAAAACTGTGTAAAGATTTTTTTATGATATTTCTTTTCGATTCCCCAACCAGTGTCAGAGACAGTAAAGATTGCCATATCTTTTTCTTTAGATACATTAATGTCGATATCCACATTTTCATCGGAATATTTCAATGCATTTTCTACTAAATTACGAATGACATTCGTCATATACAGGGGGTCTGCATAGACTGTCAGGCTATCGAATGAAGAATGGATGTTTAGGGTATGAGGTTTGTCATATTGTACAGCAATGTTGGCTTTTACTTCTGCTATAAGTTCCATCAGGTCGACCTTCTCTTTTTGTAGATATACTTTCTGCCTGTTCTTTCGTGCAGTAATTAATAAAGCATCTATATCGCTGGCTAAATTTTTGGTCTGCTTAATCGTTCTGTTCAGCAGGTTCAGGGTAACAGCATCATTTTCTTTTGTTTTGACATAACTAAGCATGGCAACCACTCCGTTCAAGGGCGATTTTAAATCATGGACAGTACCGTTTACACTGGCTTCCCGTTGTTTGAAGAGTTCATCTTTTCGTTTAACTGTAATAGCCAAAAAGATAACGCAACCGATAACAATTCCTACCATTAATACTGATTCGATGAGTATCCATAGCATAGTTTGAATAAATGTAGATAAAGGAATATATGCTTTTACTTGAATATATTGAAGGCCTTTGGTCCCGATGGAATGTAGTTGTGTAAATGTACCTTTTGTCGTCTCGAGTGGTAGTGTCCCTACATGATTAACTGGTATAGTATCTTTGTCATATAAGAGAATACAATAATCAATATTAATAGAATCTTGATGTAGCTTTTTTTGAAAAATACTGTCCAGTTTGAGTAATTGTATGTTTTTGTTTTTCTTGGCTAAAGCATCTTGTTGCATTTGTAAGATAATTTCATAAATGTTTGTTCCAATATGTTTTTTTGCATAACTTTCAATATCAAGACTGTCTCCTTTTAATTTAGCCCGTTCTTCCGGCGTCATATTTTTTGCATGTTTTATCACGAATTTTTGTTTGTTTGGGTCTTTAAACGGAGAATATAAACGTATGCTTAGCTCTTCTGCAGTACTTTCTGTTAAAAGTTTTTCTAAGATTTGTGTTTTTTCAGTAAGATGAACTTGGTAAAAGTTGTATATCCAGATTCCTTGCAAATAAAAGATGATACTTGCAGCTAAAATAGAAATGTATATTATTTTTTTCATGATTGTAGTTTTTGTTAACTAAGCATATATAACAAATGTAATTATTATTTTCTAATTGATTACTTAAATATTACATAATTATTAGGGATAGAACCAGTAATATGATATTTCTTTGGAAATGTGAAATTAAACTAAAATTGAAATGGAAATAGAAGTATTGGAGAAAGAACAATTATACTCCATGCGAGGAGGTGATTGGATTAATATTGACGGAGAGTGGATATGGATTGAACCCAACAGTTATGATCCGGGATCTGATATATAGAATAAAAGGATGTATCGATACAATCTATAGTATTAACAACTTAAATTAAATTATCATGAATTCTTTAATGAGTTTACCCACTTATTTGGTGGAAAAATTAGGACAAGAGGAAATGCTTCTGGTGAGAGGAGGTAGCCAATCTGTTAGTACTAATAATAGTACTGGAACTTGTGGCGGAACGAATAATGGAAGTGGACATTGTGGTGGAACAAATAATGGTAGTGGAACTTGTGGTGATATCCCTAAAGAAAGTCCTACAGAATAGAGTTAAAAAAACGATTAGCAAATTTAGAGGGAGAATAATTTATTCTTCCTCTATATTCATAAGGTATGAGAAAAATAAAATATCAGCTATGGGAAGAATTGTCTTCACAAATGTTTCTTCACTATAATTCATTTAGTAATCAGTTTTTGTTGCTGAATGAAAAGAAACATAATCACTATCTATTGGATGATATATCTGATTTAGAAATAAAAGAGCCATCTTTGTATCAATTACTGTTAAACGGTCAATTTGTTGTTTCTGATAATTTTGATGAAGCGGAGCTAACTTTTTATAGAAGGAAGCTGATGCAATTTGATACTTCCATGTATCAGATTATGATTAATACTACACTTGATTGTAATTTAAATTGTTGGTATTGTTATGAAAATAAAGTACAAGGTAGCCGTCTCACAGACGAAGTTGTAGAAGCGATAGAAAAAAATATTCTATATGAATATGGGCGGATACCTTATAGTACGATTAAAATTTCCTTTTTTGGTGGAGAGCCGTTTCTCTATTTTAAGGGAATAGAACAAATTCTCAATTATGCAAATATGTTTTGTCAGGAAAGAAACTTGAAGCTAATTGTAGATTTTACAACCAACGCAACATTAATAACAAAAGAGCAAATAGATTTTTTAAAGCAATTTGAATGTCATTTTCAAATTCCCATAGATGGAAGTAGGCGAATCCATAATTTAATAAAGAAAGATAAGTTACAAGTTGCAGATACTTATCAACAAACAATGGAAGCTCTTCGGCTGATAAACGAGCATATACCCAATCGGTGGATAGCAGTAAGAGTAAATTTTGATAATAGAGTATTGAGAGATATTGATGAAATCATTGCAGACATAAGTTTTTTGGATAGAAAGAATAGCTATGTTATTTTGAAGAAAGTGTGGCAAATACCTACAGATAAAGTAAATAAAGAGATGTTGCATGTTGCGATTCAAAAATTCTTTGATAATAAGTTTAGACTTGATTATTATATAATGCCTAAAAGTTGTATTTGCTTTGCTGAAAGAAATAGAATGACATTGTTTAACTATGACGGAAAGGTCTTTAAGTGTTCAACAATCTCTTCTTTTGATGATGAAAATGCATTAGGTGAACTATGCTTTGAAACAGGAGAAGTAAAGTGGAACGAAAATAAAATGGCATATTGGATGAAGGATATGTCACCTGAAAAATGTATCCAGTGTGAATGGTATCCTGCTTGTTTAGGACCTTGTAATAAACAATTGATGGCACATAAGGGTAAGCAAATGTGTACATTCGATGCAATGAACATGGATCGTAAGGAATATTTGATGTATGCATTTAAATTTCAATTATTGCAAAAAGAAATAGAAAGTGCTGATAAATAGCTAAAAATCCTTCCTGCAATAAGAAATGTGCATTTTGATTATCTAATTATTATGTCTTAAGTTAGCAGTGTTTTGTAAATAATAACTTATTTTGTTAAATTAAAACTGTAATATTTATGAAATTCATATGGATATCTTTGTTGATGACGTTTCTCTGTTCACAGTTTTGTTGGACTCAATATCATTTTTCTGGGGTGATCACAAATAAGAAGAAGGAAAAAATGGATGCAGTACAGATTGCCCTAACAGAATGTGATACATTACGAGCAATGACTTTGACAGATGCAAAAGGAGCTTTTGATATAGGAGGTTTAGGAAGTGGTGAATATACTATGCACATTAACTATTTGGGATATACTCCGGTGGATGAGAAACTTTTTATTCGGGGACGGGATGTCAAGATGAATTTTATTTTATTATCGGAAATGACGGGAATCTTGTCTGAAGTAGAAGTCACAGCAAACCGGAATGATAAAGTGGAACGAACAGCTACTGGACAGGTTTTCTACTTGTCGGAGCAAGCAAAAAACAGTGGAAATCCTTATCGGGCTTTGATGGAAGTCCCTAAATTGATAACGGATGAAGTATCCCAAACGATAAAAACCGAAGATGGCAGTAGTCCTCTTATTCTTATAAATGGAAATCGTGTCAATTCGGGAGTGAATCCGATTGATCCGAAGGAAATAGAATCTGTTGAAGTAATAGATGTGGTAAGTGCCCGATATCTGAAATCCGGGGTGAAGAAAATCGTCAATATAAAGTTGAAGAAGAAAAGTGAACCCTATAAATATTTTGAAGTAATGAACCGGCATGATGTTCCGATACGTTTAGGAATGGGAGCTGTCTATTTTGAAGTAGGAAATCCTCAATGTGCCCTTTATGGCAGATTTGCCGGAGATTATATTTATAATGATGATGCAGATACGGAAAGTCTTCAGCAAAATGAAGGCTATAGGAAGGAGATGACAGGAATAAGCAGGGATAATAGATATAGTGGTTTAGGCGAATTGCAATTCCGTTGGATGTGTACCGATAAAGATTATTTAGTCGCTTATATTTATGGAAACACTACGCTGAAAAAGGGAAAAACATGGGGGGATGGTGTACTGGAAAGTCTATCTAATCAGTCGTTTAGCTATGATACGCGAAATAAGGATAAGTCATATATTATAACGAGTAGCTTATTTTACAAGCATACATTTGCCCCTGAAAATACCTTGGAAACAACCTTTGACTATAATAAGAATAATAATAAAAATGATGGAGTACGTGAAGAAACTTATTCGGATAGATTATATCTAAATAATTATGAATATGACAATGATCGTGCATCTTATAAACTTAATATAGACTATTCATATACCTGGAACAAGATAAACAGTTTAAATATCGGAAGTATAACACATTTTATTGATGACCGGCTTCATCGTGTAAGTGACAATTATCCTCCATTTCTCCATAAAGAATGGAATGAATATTTATATGCCGGTTTTAGCAGTAAGATAAAGAATTTTAGTTATATGGTTTCCGTTGGTGCAGAAGGGCTTTGGCTGAAGGCTGATGCGGTTTCAAACCACTATTTCAAACCTCGCGCGTCGGTGAGTGGGACTTATGCGTTTAACGACCATCATTCTATGGAGATAGATTATCAGTTAAGAAATACGGCTCCTTCGGTAGAGGCCTTGAATCCATATAATACATCAACGGATTCGTTGGTTATAACAAAAGGAAATCCTTATTTGCTACCAGCCCAAAATCATCAGTTTGGAATCTCTTATTCTTTTAATTATAAGGGTTTTTATATATCTCCATCGTTTAATTATCAGTATAATACAGATTTAATAGAACCCTATGGTTATACAGAGAAAGGTATATATGTTAGTTCCTACAAAAATAGTAATACCTATAAGTACTTGTCTGTCGGTGGACATATTAATTACCGGATGAAATGGGGGAATGTATATGGAGGAGCTTATCATAATGTAGACTATTTTTCAGGGCAGGATCCTAAAAACAGTTTTAATACGTATCTGGGTTTTACGGCACGGTATAAGAAGTTTTCATTCTATGTAGAAGCTGATTATACAAACTATACGTATACATCTGTTAGTCGTACACGCCAATATGCACCTGTTTATTCCCATATACAAGCGACTTATAATTTTACCAAATTATTTTATATATCCGTAGCCTTCACCAATTGCATGGGATATCTGCGTTCGGCAACAACAACGGATGATGCAGGTTATCATGGATATACATATAGGCGTATGAAAGATCAGTCATTCTGTCCATGGATACTTATCCGGTATACTTTCCGTAAGAATGGAGGTAGAAAAATAAAGGAAAATAAATTATTGCAGAGTACAGAACAAGGTATTTCATTGTAATAAATGAGAAAGTTTCCGCTCTATAAACAATATGATGCCATGCAATGTGGCGTAGCATGCCTTCAAATGATAAGTAAATACTGGGGCAAAGAGTATTCTTTGGATGCTCTTTCCCGGTATTGCTTTGCTACAACAGCAGGCGTGTCGATGTTGGGTATAGCAGAGGCGGCAGGGAAATTAGGTTTGCATACGGTTGCCGGAAAGGTTGCATTGGGACAATTGGCTGCAGCTCCGCTTCCATGTATATTGTTCTGGAACCAGAATCATTATGTTATTCTATACCGGGTGAAGCGGAAAATGGGAGGTAGGCAATTATTTTATATAGCGGACCCCGGGAAAGGCTTATTAAAGTATACTGAAGAGGAATTTAGGGAACATTGGCTGTGTACACAGTCAAAAGGCGAGGAGAAGGGAATAGGTATGTTTATACAACCTACTCCGGCTTTTTTTGAACGTCAGGAAGAGAAAGGAGGAAAAAGGCGTTCTTTTAAATTCTTATTTGGTTATATCAGGCAATATAAACGGTATTTCGGACAAATTATACTCGGTGCTTTGGTTGGCTGCTTATTGCAACTGATATTCCCTTTTCTCACGCAGTCGATTGTTGATATTGGTATTACCCATCAGAATCTGAATTTCATTTATTTGATTTTATTGGCGCAGCTAATGCTAACGTTGAGCCGTACTTCCGTTAATTTCATTCGTGGCTGGATACTGCTACACATAGGGATGCGTATCAATATATCATTGGTATCCGATTTCTTTATCAAGTTGTTGAAACTGCCCATGTCTTTTTTTGATACTAAATTGATAGGCGATTTAATGCAACGTATGAACGACCATTCCCGTGTGGAAAATTTTCTGACAAACCAAGCTCTGACTGTCGTTTTTTCTTTATTGAGTTTTGTCGTTTTCGGGGGCGTTTTGTTGAGTTATGATTATCTGATTTTTTTGATATTTCTGTCTGGCAGTATTTTATATGGCTGTTGGATTTCATTTTTCCTTAAAAAGAGAAAGCAGCTCGATTATCTGTATTTTGAAAAGCAAGCCGCTAATAACAATAAGACTTACCAGTTTATTACATCTATGCAGGAAATAAAATTGCAGGACTGTGAACAACGCCGGCGGTGGGAATGGGAAGATGTACAAGCCGATTTGTTTGATGTGAATATGAAAACATTGAAACTAAAACAAACACAGGAAGCAGGAAGTGTATTTATTAACGAAATAAAAAATATAATAATCACCATTCTGGCGGCAACTGCTGTTATTGATGGGAAAATGACTTTAGGAATGATGTTGGCTGTTCAATATATTATAGGCCAGCTTAGCACTCCAATAGAACAATTGATGAACTTTTTTTATTCTTTGCAGGATGTGAAAATCAGTCTGGAGCGTATCAATGAAATCCATGAGATGAAGAATGAGGAAAGTACTCCGGATACTTTGTCTACGTTTCAAGGGGAAAATAAAAGTTTATCACTCACGAATGTGGATTTTAAATATGATCCTCACAATCCCCGTAAAACATTGGACAATGTGGATGTCATCATTCCGGAAGGAAAAGTTACAGCAATTGTAGGAACCAGCGGTAGTGGGAAAACTACGCTGATTAAGTTGTTGCTTGGTTATTATCCTTTGTTATCCGGGGATATAAAAATTGGTAATACTTCTTTGAGCAGATATAACCTGAAATGGTGGCGCCGCCAATGTGGAGTAGTTATGCAGGACGGGGTTATTTTTTCAGAATCCATAGCCAGGAACATAGCAGTGGACGATGGAGAAATAGATAAAGAACGGTTGATGATAGCTGTGCGTATTGCTAATATAGATAAGTTTATCAATCGATTACCTCAAAAATATAATACACTGATAGGTAGGGATGGAGTAGGGCTTAGTCAGGGACAAAAGCAACGTATACTGATAGCCCGTGCCGTGTATAAAAATCCGCAGTATATTTTTTTGGATGAAGCGACTAATGCATTGGATGCAAACAATGAACGGGTTATTGTTGAGAACCTGAAAGAATTTTATCAGGGAAAAACTGTTATCGTGGTGGCCCATCGCCTTAGCACTGTAAAAAATGCAGACCAACTGGTTGTGATAGAGGCAGGAAAGATTGTGGAAACCGGAAGCCACGATGAGCTTATCAGGAGGGAAGGAGCTTATTATAATTTAGTGAAGAACCAACTTGAATTAGGTAGTTGATGGAACAAGATTATGAACAAATAGAACTCAGGAGTGTAAAAGTTCGTAATATAATCGGGCGTATTCCACCATTATTAATCAGGAGTGGGGTTACTTTTATTACGATATTGTTGATTGGGTTATTCGCTGCGGCTTATTTTATTCCTTATCCGGAAAATATAAAAGTACCAGTGGAAGCTACAACTTCAAGGAATGGAACATTAGAGGTAAAAGCCTATATTCCCTATTTATATATCATGAAAGTAGGTGCAGGTATGCATTTGCAGGTCGAAATGGAGGGATATAATGCCCGGACTTTGGGGTATATAAAAGGAATAATAAAGAGTATGGATGATAAAGTAGTAACCTTTCATAACCAGAAGTGTTTTGTGGTGATACTGCAACTGGACAAGTTCACTGCTATCCCTGTAAAAGATGGAATGGCAGGAAATGCTTTTGTCTTACTTTCCAATGAGACTATATTTGAGCATTTCCTGAATTCCTTTGAAACAAGCAGGAAATAACCGGTTGTTTTTTTTATTCTCCGATATAACTTTTTAATGCCTGCACATATTCCTCGAAAGCCTTTCTCCCGGCAGATGTAATCCTGCAGACCGTACGGGGCTTTTTCCCTACAAAACTCTTTTCTACTTCTATATAGCCTGCCTCGTTCAGTTTGTCTATCTGTACGCTCAGGTTGCCGGCGGTAGCCTGAGTTTTTTCTTTCAGGTAGACAAATTCCGCTTCTTCCACCGATAGAAGAATGGACATGACGGCGAGCCGGAGCTGGGAATGGAGTAATGGGTCTAATTCTTTAAACATTGTTTCTTGGCTTTATGATTTACGATATGTCCGGGAATAATCATCATAAACACGAACGATAAACCGAAGTAAAGATACCACAAAATTGTAATTTTACCATCCAGTGTGAACATTGTTAGCATATAAATCGCTACTACAAAGGCAACTAAAGGTGTATAAGTCATCCAGCGTTCTTGAACGATAATGCCCGTAATCGAAACGCCGAGTCCGGCATAAATCAGAGACAGAGGCAACATAAGAATGAAATCCACATGATTGGCAAAAATTATTTCGACGGCACCTGTTGTCAGGAATGTGAGGATAAACATACAACCCATCACCTGCCATACCTGGGAAATCACTTTATCCGTATAGGTAATCACCCTCGGCGGTTTTTGTTTCTGTTTATAAGCGATTATCGGCCACATGGCAAACATTAGCATCCATCCCCAGGACCAGATATGGTTTTGAGTAAAGTGAACCAGGGCAAATAAGAGGATAGATAATGCAGCGGTGAAATATCCCCAAAACAAGAGATAGTTGCCTTTGCCTATTTCCATGTTTTCTTTACTGGAGTTTATCATTCGGGCGATAAGTTCCAGGCTCTCTTTTTCGTTTAATTTTTTTTCTTCCATGGCTTTATTTGTTTTTGTTTTATACGTTGAATATGTTTGTTCAAAGATAACGTCATTGCCTTTAATCATCAATTGTTCCGGCTTATTTTTCATCCAGCCGGTTTCTTTCTGAACCGGAGCTTCGTTCGATGGTTGCCTTTTTTATTTTTTTGCCACTGTTGAAGTTCCAGGTTAAAGAAATTTTGAATGCCCGCCCGATACTCCCGCTTTCATAATGGCTTTGTATCGTGTAGGCCTCGATATGGCTTGCAAAATCATTATAACGATTCAAGATATTATTGACCGAGGCAGTAATCAGAAAACGGTTTCCGGCAAGTTTTTTCCTGACGAACAGGCTGAGGATATGTCGTGGAGCGATTTCACTGTTTCCTGAGTAAAGGCGGGTTGCTCCATTGTATTGAGCTTCCAGGGTGAACTCTTCCGGTAACTTGAAAGAAGCATTCACATTGGCAAATGCCAGGTAATGATGTGCAAAAGCAGCTTTGCCTGTCATCCGTATATCCTGTTTGACTCCAACGACATTGGCAGTCAGGCTACACCATGAAGTTGGTTGCATAGGAATATTGATTGCAACGAACCAATGGTTTTCGATGTCATGGTTTTCGTAAGTGATATAAGAGACATCCGGGTTGATAGCATCCTGCTTGCAAAATTCACGAATCAGATTGTGATGCAAGTTCCCTCCTATACTTAGTACATACCGGTAATTATAAATAACGGTTGTGCTGAAACGGTTGATATAAGTCGGTTTCAGATACGGATTTCCAATGTTGTAGCTGTAGTCCGATGTTTGCAGGCGGTTCGGATTAAGCATATGGAAAGGCGGGCGTTCGATATTACGGGCATATTGTACGGCGAGCATCCATGTTTTCAGGTTGTTGAAAGCATACCTGATACTTACATTTGGGAATAGGTCGAAATAATCCAGTTTGAGATGGTCGCTCCGGTTAGAGGTCCGGGTATATTCTCCTCTTAAACCTGCAATAAAAGCCCATCTATTGATTTCCGTCGAGAAGGAGGAATATATTCCCATAATGTTTTCTTTGTATTTCAGTGCGTATCCATAAGCCGGAATTATATTCCATTGCCCGTTACCCGATAAGCCTTCATAATTCGAATTATCATCCATAAATGTATAGGTATATTTCACCCCTGCATTCAGGGACGTGCCTTTTTTAAAAGACTTTATAACCGATATATCCGACGTTATCATATCATAGGCCGCATCTGCCTGGCTTCGGTAAGTGCTGTCTTTGTTCCAATTCTTTATTTTTTGTAGGATATGATAGTCATTTTTCCCTGTTGACTTTTTATTGGCATAATCGACTATTACTTTGAAAATGGAACCTTTATTATCAAATTTATGGAGATAGTTGGCTGTAGCGGCAAATGTATTGTATTTGTTTTTTTGATAATAATCGCCATTACTGTTTATCTGAAGCTCTTTTTTGGACAGTTTCGTCCGGCTATCGGAGCCGCCTTTGGACGTTTGCCCGATATATTCGATTTCCGCTCCGAAACTGTTGAGTGTATCCATCTCAAAAACTGTTCCGATACGTCCGGTTCCATACTTGGAATGGACATTAAAATCGGAAAGGCTCGAGAAATGATTTTCAGTATCCGGATATTCCCGGATAGAAGTCATTATGCTATTGTCTTTCGGGCTGAATGTTGCTGAGGTTGTCGCATTAATCGTCCATTTACCGGTACGCGCATTGAGTGTTCCGGAAGGGAGATAATTGTTTAAAGAGGAAGACAGAGCCGTTCCCATCATCAGGTTTCCTTGAACACCGTCATTAGGACGTTGCCGGAGTGAGATTTTGATGATACCTCCCCGTGAACTTGCTTCGTATTCGACCCCTGCTATCGGAATAACTTCTATTTGTTTTATGTTTTCCGATTTCAGCGAACGTAAATAGGAGAGAAGCTCTTCACCTGTCCATTTGATTTCGCGATTATCGACAAAAACTTTGGTGCCTTGTGCCCCATTGATGGAAATATTGTTTTCCGTAAGCCATACTCCCGGTGCTTGCGATAATAGTTCGGTTCCGTCTTTTCCGGTAGAAAGAGGAACGGAAATAACGAACCGGTCCGCTTTGCGTTCGATATTTTTGGCTTGTACCACAACTTCTTTCAGTGAATAGGCAGAAGATTTTAATGAAAGGGTATCACAAACAGATGAGGATAGCGATATGCTTTTTTGTTCCGGTTCGTATCCGAGGCACTGGGCTATGAATGTATAGGTTCCGCCGGGTATTTTCATTGTAAAATTGCCTTGATTGTCAGTTATCGTTCCTGCTTTTTGTTTGCCGTCCTGTAGTAATATGACCGTTGCATATTCTACTCCGTTCCCCCGGGCATCAGCAAGGTGCCCGGAGTATACCACCGTTTCCTGTTTTTGGGCAATGCCCGGAAAGCAGGCCGTGAGGATAAGTGTGAGGAGTAGCAATCCTTTCATGGTTTTATTCGTTGGAAGGATAATACAATTTCAATTTGATTGTTTCTTCCTCTTTCCGGGTTTTACAATTCTTCATGGCATATCCTTCTGCCGGTCTTTTATCTTCGGTAAAATCCATTTGGTAATTACCGTTTTCATCATGGACGACAGAGAGGTCGAATTGTTCCCATTCGATATTTTCCAGTTTGACAGTTACTTCGCCGTTGTTTGGTTTTGCCATCCCGTAAACCGGTTTGCTCTCTTTCCCGGATTGGGCCATAACCAGGATATTCCCTTTTTCTCCCCGGATATTACTAATCTTTACAATAATAGTGCGCGCTCCGATTTGGCCGCAAATAGAAATCATAGCCAGCAGGCTTAGTAATATGATCCGTTTTATTTTCGGCTGAGCCGGAAATGAATTGTTTTTTTGATTTGAATGAATTGTTGCTTCCATTGTTTTTCTGTTTTTAGAATTTATAGCAAACAAGTTTATAATATAAACTATATGCGGATAAAAAAAGTACGAGAAGCTGCGCATATCTTACTCGTACGCTGCAAATATAAATAAGTTTATATTATAAACCAAGCGAAAGTTCAATTTTTTTGTAATAGGAAGGAGGCCTCTGCGAAGATATTCGGAGTGTGAGTGTTTAGATGCGTTTTCAGGGTAATTTATGCGGTGCGGAGGGAGAATTTATATTTGCGGGATTTTGAACTCATAACTATGATTTCGGAAAATGATAGTTATGAGTTCTTTTTTACCTGTTTATTTATCTTCATCGATAATCATTCCGCTGCCGAAACAGAGATGATGTTCTTTGTCGTATATAACGCCATATTGCCCGGGGGCTATACCTTGTATTTTATTTTCAGATTCAATACGGTAAAGGTCGCCGATACGGCGGATGCGTCCGGGAGTAAATTCCGGGGTATGGCGAATCTTGAATGTGATTTCTTTTTCACCGGTAAATTCACCCCAAGGATCTTCCGTAATAAAATCGAAGCCGTGCAGGTTGATTATTTTCCCGTATTGGGTTTCCGGGTCATAGCCATTGGAAACGTAGATGATATTTCGTTTGATATCTTTCTTAATGACGAACCACGGTCCTCCGCTGAGTCCGAGCCCTTTTCTTTGTCCGATGGTATGGAACCAGTAACCATTATGTTTGCCTAATACTTTACCCGTTTCCAGCTCTACAATCTTTCCGGTACGTTTGCCCAGATAACGTTCGATAAAATCATTGTAATTGATTTTTCCCAGGAAACAGATGCCCTGGCTGTCTTTACGCTTTGCACTGGGCAGTTTTTGTTGTTCGGCAATAGCTCGTACTTCGCTTTTCATCAGATGCCCGATGGGAAACATGAGTTTCTGTATTTGCAAACGGGTAATCTGTCCTAAAAAGTCAGTCTGGTCTTTTACCGGGTCTTTGGCTGTGGAAAGCCACACTTTGCCGTTTATTTCTGTCGTCGTAGCATAATGGCCGGTTGCGATTTTATCGAAATCTTTCCCCCATTTTTCTTCAAAACAACCGAATTTGATGTATTTATTGCACATCATGTCCGGGTTAGGAGTAAGACCGCGCTTTACAGAATCTATCGTATAGCTTACCACACGGTCCCAGTATTCTTCGTGCAGTGAGACGATTTCGAAGCGGCATCCATATTTTTTTGCGATATAAGAGGTTATTTCAATGTCTTCTTCGGCAGGACAATCGATATACCCGTCTTTATCTTCCATTCCGATACGGATATAGAAGATTGTCGGATCATATCCTGCTTCTTTCAGTTGATGAACAACAACGGAGCTGTCCACCCCTCCTGATACTAATGCTGCTATTTCCATGTTTATATATAATTATACGTTGCAAAGGTACGGCATTTTTTTCAATTATGAGGGGGATTGTTTATCGGGCTAAAGTAGGAGAAGAGAGGATATTTCTTTATTTTTGCAAAAAGATAAAATCAAAATAATGAAGAATTTAATAATAACAGTTATGACAGCTATGACTATGACTGCCTGCTCTGGGCAGAAGGCTGGGAATACCAAAACTGAAACAGATGATTTCAATTATGTGGTTGACCAGTTTGCAGATTTGCAGATTTTACGTTATAAAGTGCCGGGTTTCGAAGATTTATCATTGCAACAGAAGCAATTATTATATCATCTGTCGGAAGCCGCTCAGATGGGAAGGGATATTTTGTATGACCAGAATTGCCGGTATAATTTACCGATACGGCGAACCTTGGAAGCTATTTATAAAGGATATAAGGGCGACAGGAAGGATGCACAGTTTGTCGCTCTGGAAACTTATTTGAAACGGGTGTGGTTTGCTAACGGCATTCATCACCATTATGCCGAGGATAAATTTGTTCCGGGCTTTACCCCTGAATTTTTTCAGCATTGCGTAGCACAGTTGGATGCTTCGGAACTGCCGCTTCGCGAAGGTCAGACAGTGGCACAGTTTATGGAAGAAATCAGCCCTGTTATTTTTGATCCTGCCGTATTGCCGAAGCGGACGGTACAGAGTGGAGATGCCGATTTGATACTGGCTTCTGCCAACAATTATTATGGGGGCGGTATTACGCAAAAAGAAGTGGAACACTTTTATGCCGGAATGAAAGCCGGAAAAGATACAATTGCACCGATTTCCTACGGATTGAACAGCCGGTTGGTAAAAGAAAACGGCAAAATCGTAGAGAAAGTATGGAAAGTAGGGGGATTATATTCCCCGGCGATAGAGAAAATTGTTTCTGAATTGCAACAGGCTATCCCTTTTGCAGAGAATGCTATCCAGAAAGCGATTATCGAAAAGTTGATTGCTTACTACCAGAGCGGTGATTTAAAGACATTTGACGCTTATTCTATCCTTTGGGTGGAAGATGTTGTTTCGGATGTCGATTTTGTAAATGGTTTTATTGAAACCTATGGCGATCCGCTGGGAATGAAGGCCAGTTGGGAGTCTACCGTGAATTTTATTAATAAAGAGGCAACCAAACGTACTAAAGTGATTAGCGACAATGCCCAATGGTTTGAAGACCATTCTCCGGTGGACAGTCGTTTTAAAAAAGAAAAAGTAAAAGGGGTAAGCGCTAAGGTAATTACGGTTTCCATGTTGGGCGGCGATTGCTATCCGGCAACTCCGATAGGTATTAACCTGCCGAATGCGGACTGGATACGGCGTGATTTCGGTTCCAAATCGGTAACCATTGAAAATATTACGGAGGCTTATGATAAAGCTTCGCAGGGAAATGGCTTCAATGAAGAATTTGTATGGAGCGACGTAGAACGCGAAGGGCTTGCCAAGTATGGTTTTATTACGGATAATCTGCATACGGATTTGCACGAATGTCTGGGACACGGTTCCGGAAAACTGCTTCAGAATACGGACCCTGATGCGTTAAAAGCGTATAGTTCGACTTTGGAAGAAACTCGTGCGGACTTATTCGGCTTATATTATTTAGGAGATGCCAAACTGGTAGAGCTGGGACTTGTGCCGGATGCGGAAGCATACAAGGCGGAATATTATAAATATATAATGAACGGCTTGATGACACAGTTGGTCCGTATCGAACAGGGCAAGAATGTGGAAGAGGCACATATGCGCAACCGCCAGTTGATAGCTAAATGGGTATATGAGAGAGGAAAATCCGATAATGTAATCGAACTGAAAAAGAAAGACGGCAAAACGTATGTCGTAGTGAACAATTATCCTAAACTGCGGGAACTGTTTGGCAATTTATTGGCCGAAGTTCAACGGATTAAGAGTGAAGGCGATTTTGCTGCCGGAAAGAAGCTGGTAGAAGATTATGGAGTGAAAGTAGACCCTGTGTTGCATGCGGAAGTTCTCGAACGTTATGCCAAACTGAACCTGGCACCCTATAAAGGATTTGTTAATCCTGTAATGAAAGAAGTGAAGGATAAAGCGGGAGAAGTGACGGATGTCGTACTGGATTATACGGAAGGATATGCAGACCAGATGTTGCGTTACAGTGAGAATTATTCATTCCTGCCTTCTTATAATGATTAATGGCTTATGGTTGAAGATACGATAAGAGAAATCCGGAAGCGCCTTCGTCTGGCTATGAATGGCGTTATCTCCACCAGCATGCGGGAGAAAGGGATTACCTATAAGCTGAATTTCGGAGTGCCTTTGCCTGAAATTAAACAGATAGCCGCTTCTTTCGAACCCGGGACGGAACTGGCATCGGCTCTTTGGAAAGAAGATATAAGGGAGTTCAAAATACTGGCAACTTTTTTGCAGCCGGTAGATGATTTCCCTTTAGAAAAGGCCGAGCAGTGGACGGCAGAAATACCCTATTTGGAAATTGCGGAACAATGCAGCAGAAATTTGTTCTGTAAATTGCCTTATGCGGAAGACCTTGTATTGGGACTGATATTTAATACACGTGAGGAGTATGCACGGACAACCGCATTCCTTGTTTTAGGTGAATTGTTTAAAGCCAATAAAAATGTGATTGCTCCGGTGAAAGCGGCTTTCATGATAGAGGCGATGCGTTCTTTGGCTAAACCATTGTTTGCCGCAACCTTTAAAGAGCGGCAGTCTGCCGTGAAGGCCATGAAATTCTATGGGCGGCAGTCCGTGGAACAATCCGGGCAAATACTGAATGCTTTTGGAACTTATCCGGATTTTGAGAGCCGGCCGGACTTGAAGGAAATCTATAATGATTTGAAATTTGAATTTGATTATTACCGCTAAGGTTTTGCGTTTAAAATAAATGCGCTAACTTTGTCGGTCGCGTGAAGTCGCAACAAGAGAGAGATGGATGCAAAAAGGTACATAGAAATGCAGGAACTGTTGACCCGGTACCTTGCAGAGAAAAAACTACGAAAGACAGAGGAACGTTATACCATATTAAAATGTATATGCACTTTCCCCGGTCATTTCGACATGTGCCTGCTTGCGCAGAAATTGGAAGAAACGAATTTTCATGTCAGTAAGGCAACGCTTTACAATACCTTGCAGGTGCTGGAAGATTGCCGTTTGATTGTTCGCCACCAGTTGACGCCTCAGTCTGCCCAATATGAATTGCGTATTTTGGCTGAGACCCATCAGCATTTGATTTGTACGAAATGCGGGGCAATCAGGGATTTGAAAGACGTAACACTGCGGAACGATCTTAAGAATCTGAAAATATCCCGTTTTACTCCGGAGTATTATGCTTTATACATATATGGCATTTGCAGCAAATGTAAGTACCGGCTTCAGCAGAAAAACGGAAAATGAGAATATTAACAGCCTATTATATAAAAAGATGAAAGTAGATGTTTTATTAGGATTGCAATGGGGTGACGAAGGCAAAGGTAAAGTTGTCGACGTGCTGACTCCGAATTACGATGTGATAACTCGTTTTCAGGGAGGTCCCAATGCAGGACATACTTTGGAGTTTAACGGTGAAAAGTATGTATTACGTTCAATCCCTTCCGGTATTTTCCAGGGAGGAAAGGTTAACGTTATCGGTAACGGTGTAGTACTGGATCCGTTGTTGTTCCAGCAGGAAGCAGAATCGTTGGCTGCCAGCGGTCACGATTTGACAAAACAGCTTTGTATTTCCAAGAAAGCTCATTTAATCCTGCCTACTCATCGTATATTGGATGCCGCTTATGAAGCTTCCAAAGGCTCCGGGAAAATCGGAACTACCGGTAAAGGTATCGGTCCGACTTATACGGATAAAGTGAGCCGTAACGGTCTGCGTGTAGGCGATTTGCTTCATAATTTCGATGAAAAATATGCGGCAGCTAAAGCACGGCATGAAGCTATTCTGCGTTCTTTGAACTATGAATATGACGTGACGGAACTGGAAGCCCAATGGTTCAAGGCTTTGGAATATTTGAAGAAATTCAACCTGATAGATAGCGAACATGTTGTCAATAATTACCTGAAAGACGGTAAGTCTGTTTTGGCAGAAGGTGCACAGGGTACCATGCTGGATATCGATTTCGGTTCTTATCCGTTTGTGACGTCATCCAATACGATCTGTGCGGGATGTTGTACCGGCCTGGGTGTTTCTCCTCGCAATATCGGTGAAGTATACGGTATTTTCAAAGCATATTGCACACGTGTGGGAAGTGGCCCTTTCCCTACGGAATTGTTTGACGAAACGGGAGATAAAATCTGTGAACTCGGACATGAATTCGGTTCCGTTACAGGACGTAAACGCCGTTGCGGATGGATTGACCTGGTGGCTTTGAAATATGCAGTAATGATTAACGGCGTAAGCCAGTTGATTATGATGAAGAGCGATGTGTTGGATAGCTTTGACACCATAAAAGCTTGTGTAGCTTACAATATGGATGGCAAAGAGATTACAGAATTTCCGTTCGAGATTAATGATTCGATCGAACCGGTATATGTTGAAATGCCGGGTTGGAAGACTGATATGACAAAAATGCAGAGCGAAGATGAATTCCCGGAAGAGTTTAATGCTTATCTGTCTTTCCTGGAAGAAGAATTGGGAGTTCCTGTTAAAATCGTATCTGTCGGTCCTGACCGCGAACAAACAATTATCAGATATACTGAAGAATAAAATTATTTTTACCATACAAAATGGCAGAAGACCACATCCCGAAAGGGCGTTCTCCTGCCATTTTTGTTTTTGGCAGGATTTTTGCTTTTCATTGATAGTATAACTACATAAATTTAGAAGATTATGAGCATGTATTGGATCATATTTATTGGGTTTGCCCTTTTGAGCTGGCTGGTTTCTTCCCGATTGCAAAATAAGTTCGAGAAGTATTCCAAAATTCCTATGCCGAATGGTATGACCGGAAAGGATGTTGCAGAGAAAATGCTGCATGATAATGGTATTTATGATGTGAAGGTGATTTCTACACCCGGTCATTTGACGGACCATTATAATCCTGCAAATCACACTGTAAATTTGAGTGAGTCTGTTTATTATAGTAATAGTATCGCTGCGGCTGCTGTTGCAGCGCATGAATGTGGTCACGCCGTACAGCACGCGACTGCCTATGCTCCTTTGAAAATGCGTTCGGCATTGGTTCCGGTGGTCAGTTTCGCTTCCAACATTATGACATGGGTGTTGCTGGGCGGCATGTTATTGCTTCATACTTTTCCTCAGTTATTATTATTCGGTATTATTCTGTTTGCTTCAACAACATTGTTTAGCTTTATAACATTGCCGGTTGAAATCAATGCCAGTAAGCGAGCTTTGGTATGGTTGAGCAATGCCGGTATTACAAATGCTTTTACACACGATAAAGCAGAAGACGCCTTACGTTCCGCTGCTTATACTTACGTAGTGGCTGCTTTAGGTTCTCTTGCTACGTTATTGTATTATATCATGATTTTCCTTGGCGGAAGAAGCCGTGATTAATTACATATCATTTTCCCGGACAACCGATTGAAAAGGATTGTCCGGATTCCCGGTCCATTTGTACAGATGGACCGTACTGTTTTGTAAGGGTTTGTTCGAATCATGCGAAATATAGAAATATCCGTTTCCTAAGGGACATAAGCCTGTAGCCCCCCAACGGAAATTCCAACCGTAGACCCCGCTTTCTTTATCATAAAGTCCCTGGTTGCATAAAGACAATACTTTCCGGACTTCTTTTCTGTCGAAACCTTTTAGTTGCATTTTCCGGGCGGGTTTGTTCCAGTCGATAACAAATAATGAATAATTGGGATAAATCTCTTTTTTCCCTTTGTAGACAGCGGCATATGTGTTACCGGATGCCGGGTCGTAAGCCAGGTTTTGTATGCCATACGTAGTATTACCGGTGAATACAAAATATTTTTCATTCGGTTTGGATGGTCCTTGTTTATGTGGTGCCCCCTGTGAAAGAGCTTGTGCGTATTTTTTCCAGTTTTTTATATCGTACTCGAGCAGGACTTGGTAGTCATTGTCTGTCCGTTTGTTGTCGCCGTAGATTCCGTAGGCAACGTAAAGATATGTTTTGCCTTTTTTCTTTCCGGCTTTTGGGGCAAAGCTTACGCCATCGATGCCTGAGCATCCGTATCGGTGGTCGACGGGGTTTCCATGGTTGGTATCGGTTGCATAATAATCATCTGCCACCTCTTTTAAATAGACAGTCGTCATGATACCGTCTTTTTCCGCATCCATTTGCGGGCGGGTTATTTTGTCCGTGTCGAAAATAGCTATGTAGAATGCGCTTTCTTTCCGGGAGGCTTCCTCTCCGGCTATGCCTTTTCCGATGGCGTCGTTTTTATATTCCAAGGAGCCGTATACTTGCCCGTCTTCCGGATTAAATGTGAGGCAGCCTAAATGTCCGGTTAGTCCTTCGACACTACCGATGAGAGTTCCTTGTAAATCGGTTTTTATCAATTTGGTTGTGAAAGAAAAGTACATATGGCCTTTTTCCCGGTCGATGGCAATTCCCTGTACATGATGTTTCCCTTGTAATCCGGAGTATATGCGATTGGGCAATTTGACAGGAGTATTGTCGCTTGGGACAATAGCCGGGAGTATGTTACAATGTATTACCAGTATCCAGGTCAACAACAAAATTTTTCTTAGGGAATCAGGTTTCATTTCAAAATGGAATTAGTTAGGTTGGCAAACTTACATTTTATTTTTGTGAAATGCTGTTATTTTTACGAAATGGAAGCTATCCGCATATAAGTTTGGGAAAATAATGTTTGAAAGCATTATCTTTGCAGTCTGAAATTAATAAAGAATAAATATATGCAAAAGCCAAGTATACCCAAAGGTACAAGAGATTTTTCGCCGGAAGAGATGGCGAAACGTAATTATATATTCAATACGATTCGCGAAGTTTATCATCTATACGGATTTCAACAGATTGAAACCCCGGCCATGGAGAATTTGTCTACCCTGATGGGTAAATACGGGGAAGAAGGAGATAAACTGCTTTTCAAGATATTGAATTCGGGGGATTGTTTTTCTAGTATTGCTGATGAAGAGTTGTTGGAACGCAATGCCGTGAAATTCGGAGTAAAGGCTTGCGAAAAAGGCTTGCGCTATGACCTGACCGTTCCTTTTGCCCGTTTTGTGGTTCAGCATCGTAATGAGATAACATTCCCTTTCAAACGTTACCAGATACAGCCGGTTTGGCGTGCGGACCGTCCTCAGAAAGGACGTTATCGTGAATTTTATCAGTGCGACGGGGATGTGGTAGGTTCCGATTCGCTTATCAACGAAGTGGAATTAATCCAGATTATGGATGAGGTGTTCCGCCGTTTCGGCATCCGCGTTTGCATCAAGATGAACAACCGTAAGATTCTTTCCGGTATTGCCGAGATTATCGGTGAAGCGGATAAGATTGTGGATATTACGGTGGCTATCGACAAATTGGATAAGATAGGGTTGGATAATGTGAATGAAGAACTTCGTTCCAAAGGGCTTTCCGAAGATGCAATAGCCCGTTTACAGCCGATTATCATGCTGAGCGGTACGAACCGCGAGAAACTTGCCGTACTGAAACAGGTGCTGAGTGCTTCGGAGGTTGCAGTGAAGGGCATAGAAGAAATGGAATTTATACTCGACCGTATAGATCTTCTGTCTTTGAATTCGGAGTTGGAACTGGATTTGACACTGGCCCGCGGTTTGAATTATTATACGGGGGCAATCTTTGAAGTTAAAGCTCTGGATGTCCAGATTGGAAGCATTACCGGTGGCGGACGTTATGATAACCTGACGGGTGTATTCGGCATGGATGGCGTATCCGGTGTCGGTATTTCTTTTGGTGCGGACCGTATCTTTGATGTACTGAACCAATTGGATTTGTATCCGGCGGATTCTTTACTTACTACCCAGTTGTTGTTTGTTAATTTCGGGGAAAAAGAAGCGAATTATTTATTGCCTTTAATTTCCAAAGTCCGTGCTGCCGGTATCCGTGCGGAATTGTATCCGGAATTTGCAAAAATGAAGAAACAAATGGGATATGCCGATACCAAGAAAATACCGTTTGTAGCTATTGTTGGCGAGACAGAAATGAACGAAGGCAAAATCAATCTGAAGAATATGCTGACAGGCGAGCAAAAACCTGTTACTGTAGACGAATTGATCGAACAATTTTAATGTGTCAAAAGTCTATATATAGGGAACATAGAATTCGCAGACAGGGCGCAGATTCACGCAGACCATATTTTTTCAATAAAGAATCTGCGTAAATCTGCGTATTCTGCGCCATCAGCGTTCAGTAATAGCTTTTTTGCCACAGCCTCATCGTATAGGCTTTTGTAAAACCTGCTTTACTTATAAAATGAATATCATGAAAAAATCCTGTTGTGTGTTTTTATTTGCGGGCTTGTTAAGCGCCTGTTCATTCAATCCCCGTGCTTCCTGGGTTACTACTACTGAAACGGCCCCTTGGCAAGAACAACCGGATTTGATTTCTGCCTCTGCTGATACCATAAAAACAATCGATGCAACCGTCCATATCGACAGGAAACAGCAAGTGATAGATGGTTTCGGGGCGTGTTTTAATGAGTTGGGGTGGATTTCTCTTAGCCGCTTGCAGCCTGTAGACAGGGAGAAGATTATGGAAGAATTATTTTTCCCTGAGTATGGGGCTAATTTTACGATTTGCCGTATGCCGGTCGGCGCCAATGATTTCTCCCGGGATTGGTATTCATATAATGAAACGGATGGCGATTTTGAAATGAAGAATTTTACGATTGCCAATGACCAGCAAACGTTAATTCCTTTTATCCGGAATGCACAGAAATATAATTCGGATTTGCGTATCTGGGCTTCTCCCTGGTGTCCTCCTTCCTGGATGAAGTACAATAAACATTATGCTTCCGCTTATACCGGTGAGGCTTATGATGAAAAGTACCGTAACGGGCTTCCTGCGGATAAAGCGGGTCATGAAGGTACGGATATGTTTATTCAGGATTCTTTGTATTTACAGGCATATGCCCTATATTTCTCCAAGTTTATTACGGCTTATAAGGAACAGGGCATCGATATTTTTGCCGTGATGCCTCAGAATGAATTTAATTCGGCTCAGATATTTCCCAGTTGTTGTTGGACTTCTTCCGCTTTAGCCAACTTTGTGGGTAAATACTTGGGACCGGCAATGAAGGATTTGGATGTAGATGTAATGTTCGGAACGATGGAGCGCGCCAATGAAGCGTTGGTCGATACCGTGTTGAATGATGCCTTAAGCAGTCGGTATGTAAGTGGTGTGGGTTTCCAATGGGCAGGAAAAGGAGCGATTGGCGGAATACATAAACGTTATCCGGATATGAAATTATATCAGACCGAACAGGAATGCGGAGATGGACGGAATGATTGGAACGGTGCGGTATATTCCTGGAATTTGATGCGTCATTATTTGGATAATGGGGCTTCTGCTTATATGTATTGGAACATATCCCTGGAACAAGGCGGCATCAGTCGTTGGGGATGGGCGCAAAACTCGTTGGTTGTTGTCGATCCGGAAAATAAAACGTTCCGGTATACTCCGGAATATTATATGATAAAGCATTTGAGCCATTACGTGCAACCCGGAGCTTATAAACTGGAAACAGAGGGAACGTACACGAATATGCTGGCTTTTAAGAATCCTGATGGAAGTATTATTATCGCTTTGGCAAATGAAGGGAATGAAGACAGAAGGATATCCATCCGGATCGACGATAGAGTTTACCAACCTTTACTTGTAGGGCATTCCATATCGACAATCCGGATCGATTAGCTGTTATGTTATAAATAATTTTTCAGAGGGTAAAAAAATAATTATATTATCTGTCTGTTTTTACATCTATATAGAGTCATCCTGTCAGTTGTGTCGGTTTGTCTGTTGGACAGCAGTGAAAAATTGGCAGTCTTTTGGATTTGGTTTGTTTTGGCACAGATTTCGTATAGATGTAAACGTCCGGTTGAGGCGGACTGTGAAAACAACAATATTATTAACATTTAAAAAATATATTAGAGATGAACATTAAACCATTAGCAGACAGAGTGCTGATTAAGCCAGCTGCAGCAGAAGAAAAAACACTTGGCGGAATCATTATTCCTGATTCAGCAAAAGAAAAACCTTTAAAAGGTGAAGTTGTTGCCGTAGGTAACGGAACAAAGGATGAAGAAATGGTTGTAAAGAATGGTGATACTGTATTGTATGGCAAATATGCCGGAACAGAAATTGAGCTGGATGGTGAAAAATACCTGATCATGCGTCAATCTGATATTTTAGCTATCATCTAATTAATTATTGAAACAATAAAAATAAAGATATATTACCACTATGGCAAAAGAAATTAAATACGATATGGATGCCCGCGACCTTCTGAAGAAAGGTGTGGATGAATTGGCAAACGCAGTAAAAGTAACATTAGGCCCGAAAGGACGTAATGTAATTATCGAAAAGAAATTCGGTGCACCTCACATTACAAAAGACGGTGTAACGGTTGCAAAAGAAGTAGAACTGACTTGCCCGTTCGAAAATATGGGTGCACAGTTGGTTAAGGAAGTGGCTTCCAAAACTAACGACAATGCAGGTGACGGTACGACTACTGCTACTGTATTGGCACAATCTATTATCGGTGTCGGTTTGAAGAACGTTACAGCAGGTGCTAATCCGATGGACCTGAAACGTGGTATCGATAAAGCGGTTGCTAAAGTTGTAGAAAGCATCGCAGACCAGGCTGAAGAAGTAGGCGACAAATTCGAAAAAATCGAACATGTGGCTAAGATTTCTGCAAATGGTGACGAAGCTATCGGTAAACTGATTGCTGAAGCTATGCAGCGTGTAAAGAAAGAAGGCGTTATCACAGTTGAAGAAGCTAAAGGTACTGAAACTACGGTGGATGTAGTAGAAGGTATGCAGTTCGACCGTGGTTACATCTCTCCGTATTTCGTAACAGATACGGAAAAGATGGAATGCCAGATGGAAAATCCGTATATCCTGATTTATGACAAGAAGATTTCTGTATTGAAAGACCTTCTGCCTATCCTTGAACCGGCAGTCCAGAGCGGACGTCCTCTGTTGATTATCGCAGAAGATATCGATAGCGAAGCTTTGGCTACTCTGGTTGTAAACCGTCTGCGTGGTTCTTTGAAGATTTGTGCTGTTAAGGCTCCGGGCTTCGGCGACCGTCGTAAAGCGATGTTGGAAGATATCGCAGTTCTGACAGGTGGTGTTGTTATTTCAGAAGAAAAAGGTTTGAAGCTGGAAGGTGCAACAATGGATATGCTGGGTACAGCAGAAAAGGTTACTGTTGATAAAGATACGACTACAATTGTAAACGGTGCCGGCGACAAAGAAGCTATCCAGGCTCGTATCGGTCAGATCAAGACTCAGATTGAAAATACAACTTCTGACTATGACAAAGAAAAACTTCAGGAACGTCTGGCTAAAATGGCCGGTGGTGTTGCCGTACTGTATGTAGGTGCTCCTTCTGAAGTGGAAATGAAAGAAAAGAAAGACCGTGTTGACGATGCTTTGCATGCAACTCGCGCAGCTATCGAAGAAGGTACTGTTCCTGGTGGTGGTGTTGCTTACATCCGTGCAATCGAGGCTCTGGAAGGTATGAAAGGTGAAAATGAAGATGAAACAACCGGTATCGAAATTGTTAAACGTGCAATTGAAGAACCGTTGCGTCAGATTGTTGCCAATGCTGGTAAAGAAGGTGCTGTTGTAGTTCAGAAAGTAAAAGAAGGCAAAGGTGACTTCGGTTACAACGCCCGTCTGGACAAATACGAAAACTTGTGTGCTTCCGGTGTAATCGACCCGGCAAAAGTAACACGTGTGGCTTTGGAAAATGCTGCTTCTATCGCTGGTATGTTCCTGACTACGGAATGTGTAATTGCAGAAAAGAAAGAAGAAGCTCCAGCAGCTCCTGCTATGAACCCGGGTATGGGTGGCATGGGCGGTATGATGTAATTCTTCCCATCTATGATAAAAGAAAAGGTCGCTTTCGCAAGAAGGCGGCCTTTTTTTTGTTTAAAAATCTTTCTCTATGGTTTCACGTCCTGCACAGAAAGAAGCCGGTTCCCGACTCTCCAAATCTACCCGCGCAGATTGTCGCCACTACCCGGAACCTATTTTTTACTATGTTCCGGGTAGTAAAAAAGAACTGCGCAGGCAGTAAACATAATCTGCGCGGGTGGTTATTGCCATATTTGTAAATCATTTATATATTTGTATTCATTGATATACAAAGAAGATGGAGAATACAAAGTCTAAAATGAGTATATATATAACGGTTCTATTGTGGATTGTAATTCCGGTTTTGATACTGAATATAGTAACGTTGGTTTTTTCAAACGGTGATACATTGGGTGTTGCTCTTGTCGGACTTTACTCTCTGATGTTTGTATGTTGGGGCATATTTTTGGCATATAGTTTTCTACTTGGCTATAAAGCGGGCGAGGGAGCTGTCATTGCAATTCCTGTTTTATTGCTGATTGCGGGTGTCTTTTTGTGGCAGTCATCGGGTAGCTGGATTGAACCGGGCACCTTGTGGCGGCAGTTTTTGTCTGGTGCAGTACTTTTCGGAGTGCTTCTGTCAGCCGGGCTATTATGCCGGTATGGTGTGAAAACCGGTGGTTTTATGCATTTCGGTACGATTTTGGTATCTGTTGTAATCGGATTTATTTGTATTGTAATTTGTTTATCGCGGATGTGCGGAGCTTATTCGCCTATTTCGGAAGCACTTTTTTGGAAAGATGCCTATCCGGAAACGATAAAGAATGGGACAGTCCTTTTCCATGATGCTAAAATATATATAAATCCTTTTGACTCCCGGGTAATCGGTGTCTTTCGCTTTAACGACCAAGGTGAATATGTGGGTTTTAGCAGTAGCCGGTATGAATGCCATAAAATCGTAAACAGTGCATTTAAGGTAAATGATGAAATAAAGGCTTCAACATGCGACTTTGTTTATACGGGTTACGAGCCGTTGTTGGATGGTTTTATGGCGGACTGCCGGGATGCGCTTTATGTGAAAGATAAAGATTACTGTGTATTTCTATATACGAAAGAGGGGCTTTTGTACAGAAAAGAATTCGACTATCATAGTAATGGGATTGTCAAACAGGCGCGTTCCTATACCTATGACCGGGAAACAGGTTTCCACATAGAGGAAGAGAAAACAATCGAATTCGATGAGCTTGGTTTTTGTGAAAATAACGGCTTGGTGAGATGGAATATAAATGATTTCCGGCAAACAGATACCGTGATAGCGGTAGAACGTCGTTATGGGCAAGTATATAATCCTACGGTAACGGACAAAAAATACACGGTTTCCCAACAGGCTATAATCGATTCTTTTATTACTGTAGAGAGCCGGACCGGAAATGCCGGTACCTTAAAAAAATATAGTAGCTTGGATGTTCCGCTTGATGAATATTATAAATTGGGAACGGTAAACGGACATGTTATATCCGTACATATAAATACAGATAGTTACAAGTGGCGAAATAGAGGTTTGCATGGATTTACTCAGTTGAAAACCGTAGATCAGATGTATACTTTTATAGATGCGCTGGAGCTGAGCAGCCTGGATACGGGGATGTGGAAGAGAATAGGCAAACAATCGTTGGTCGTAGGAGAAGATGACGAATGTTATAGCTTTATGATAAAAGAGAATGCCAAAGAAGGCAAAGCGTTGGTATTATATGTATTAGGAGATTATGCAGTTACGGTAGACTCAAGATTCAGCTTTCACTTGAACCCTTCCGTTCATAAAGAAGTGGAGCTGCAAAAAAAGGCAAGGGAGGCATGGGATAAGATGATGAATATTTTTACAGAATATAAGGAAAAAGAGAATTAACAGGAGGTTACTCCTGCACCGCAATCATATACCTTTGACATCCCCTCTTTTTATCTAAAGAAGCCGTATTTGTTGAACTTTTCGTGTTTTCTTTTGTTTTTCGTTAATTCACCTCTATTAAACCAATTGATAATTAATGAGATGAAGAAAAAGATTAACATAGAGAAAGAGGTTGCCGTGACTGTGATAGAGATGTTTAATTTGCAGGTAAATCAGAAAATACGGTTGGGGTGCATGCGTACGGCGGGCAACTACAAAACCTGTATAAGGAAGTTGACCCTTTTTCTGAAAGAGGATGCTGCCAGTTTTACTTTACGGGAGGTAACTCCGGAATGGGTGGAAAGTTGGGTGAGGTATCTGACCACCCTTCATCCCAATCACCCGGAAACGGTCGATTTTTATTTTCGCAATTCACGCGCCATGTACAACCTTTCGCTGGCATCCCTGAAAGACAAGCAGGGATACGTTCCTTTCCCGTTCAAAGGCGTGAAAATAAAGAAATACCAGCCTTCCAAACGGGCATTGACAGTGGAAGAGATGAAGAAATTGCTGGAACCCGGATTCAGGGAAAAGTTGAAAGTGCCCTTGAGAGAGACACTCGATGTACTGCTATTCATTTTCTATGCCCAGGGGATGGTATTCCGGGACGTATATAACCTGAGGTGGGAGATGGTGGAAAGTGAAGGCCGTATCCGCTATGCACGCAGTAAAACGGGAAATCCGGTTGAGGTCGGTATCCTGCCCGAAACGCGTGAAATCATGGAGTGGTATTTTCAGAAACATTCGCCTTTTGTCTTTCCTTTCCTGCACAGGCGAAAGGAGCATAGCAAAAATATCTCGGAAGAGACTGCTCTCAGGCGTATAAATCTGCATGCTTCCCAAATCGGGAAACTTGCCGGGCTTTCGCTGCCACTGACCACATATGTGATGCGCCACACCTGGGCCACGCTGATGCTGGAAAGCGGTAAACCGGTCGAACTTATCAGCCAATGCCTGGGCCACTCCAATATTCGTACTACGCAGATTTACCTTTCCCGTATTTCCTCCGGGAAAGTAGATACGGAAATCAATGACATGCTCGACCAAATGTTGAGGGATACTTCCGCCCCGGCTGGGCAAAGGAAACAGAAAGGCCGGAAAGGTGTAACAACGGGTGCCTCCTCACAAACAAGAAATAACACGATATCCAACAGCGAAAAAGAAACAGAAATATCGGAAGGTGACCTCTTCCTGTACAAAAGTAAAGAAAAAACACAGTGTACAAGGGAAAAAAATCCGTTTCTTACAAAGAAAGAGAAAATATTCGTAAACTCTTATAGCCCAATTCTATTTTCCGATACAAAAATACATATAACAAGAAAAAAAACAATATTTTCAGCGCCTTTTTTTGAATATTATAATAACAACTTCCTCCTGAAAGATTTAAAAAACGCTTTTATTCCCTTTGTGATAAGGTTCGTATATCTTTGTTTATCAGTATTTTGAATTATATTTTTTATTCTTTTCTCTTTCTTTGTAAGAAACGGAAGATTTGAGTTTTTCTTCTTCTTTGTAAGAAACGGATCTTCCTATAAGGGTTCAGTAACCGGGTTCCGATTTCTATCTGATTGAATATTATATTCAGATGGAAGAGCCAAAAAAGAAATGAAATTTTGTAGCGAATTATACATAGAATATGTTCTTCCATTTGGAAGTAATTTATATTCTCCTCTTAAACTTAAGTAGTGGAGACTTAGGAAAGAATTAAACGGTAACAAAGAAACAAACGATAACAAAGAAACAAACGATGAAAGTTCCCCTCATAGTAAGTGTCCTGCTCTTTTTTTGCATCCCTGCCGCTTTCGGGCAGAACATAGCTGTAAAGAGCAACCTTTTATCTGATGCTGCCACCACCCTGAATCTGGGTGCTGAGTTCGGCCTGTCTCCCCGCTGGACTATTGATTTTTCGGCAAGTTACAATCCATGGACTTTCTCCGGCAACCGTAAACTGAAGCAGTTCTTTGTCCAGCCCGAAGCACGTTACTGGCTTTGCGAACGCTTTAACGGCCACTTCTTCGGTGTGCACCTGCTGGGCGGGGCTTTCAATATTGAAGGTATTCCTTTACCCGGGCTCAGTCGTGAGTTTCGCTACGAAGGTTGGGCAGGCGGTGCGGGAGTTTCCTACGGCTACCAATGGATGATAGGCCGGAGGTGGAACCTGGAAGCCTCTCTGGGGTTGGGCTATATGTATGCCCGGTATGATAAATACGAATGTGCCGCTTGCGGCAGGAAACTCGAAGCAGGCCGTACGAAGGGGTTCTTTGCACCTACCAAAGCCTGTATCTCCATTATTTATCTTATCAAGTAGTTCCCTTCCTCAATATATAGCATATATGAAAACAAAAGTCATGTCCTTCCTCATATTATTACAGTTGCTGTCTTTCGGCCCGGTACATGCCCAGAAAGCGGATATCCGGGTCATCGACTCCCACACCTGTTTTGCAAATGATAGTGTGCATGTACGTCTTACACTCAAAGCGCTCGCTCTTCCGTCCGATTACCGTATGGACCTTACCCCTGTCATCTACGGGGGAACGGAAAAAGCCCTGTTGCCTGCTGCTCGGATATCCGGAAGCAGGAACCGCCGTTCACAGGAGCGGAAGGCACTTTTCGGGCGGAACGTTCCGAAAGACGTATTTCTTACCGTTCCGGCTTCCGATACGCTGTTTTATAAAGCTGTCTTGCCTTACAAGCCCTGGATGAACCATGCTTCATTACGTATCGACAACCGTCTTACCGGTTGTTGTAGTTCGCGGTTGCTCGCCTCCACGTTGGCTGCCGCCGACCTGGCGCTTGCCTTACCCTTGCCCGGACAGCCACAGGCGAAAGAACCAGCCGTTGCGCCCGAACCCGTGATTTCCCCTACCGGACAGCTTGCGAAGACAGAGGGCTTCATCCACTGTGACGAATTGTACGAAGCGGAGAAGCAGGCTGCTAATTACTTCCGCGACCCGGATGCCCTGCGTGTATTTTTCCGCCAGGGACGCATAACGATAGACACCGCCTATATGGACAATGCAACCACGCTGGAGCGGCTGGACAAGGCCCTGCATGTGATGACGGCAGATACAGCCATCCGCATTACCCGGCTGGTGATAGTGGGCTATGCTTCTATTGAAGGCTCGTTAAGGCGCAATACCTATCTGGCAGGAAAGCGCGCGGCCGTATTACGGGAGTATACCGCAGCACGCGGTGTTCCCCTGCCGGACATTGAAACGGTCAATATGGGCGAAGGATGGGATGAACTGCGGGACTTGGTTGCCACCTCCGGGAGTGTGCCTTGCCGGGAGAAAATTTTGCACATCATCGATACGGTTCCCGTGTCCGAGGGGCGTGAGAAACAACTGATGGACCTGAACGATGGAGTACCTTACCGATGGATGATGAAACATTTATTCCCTCAACAAAGGAATGCCGGATACATCAGGCTATACTATACCGGGGCGGAGAAACCATGCCCTGCAACTGCAACAGGCGGAGCCCCGGAATGAAGCAACAGACAAAATCATATATTAATTATTTTTTAAATATCTCGTTTATTTAACTAAATGTCACGTAAAATGAAACAGATGAGAAGTTTCCTCGCAATGGCCCTGGCGCTAACAGCCCTGGCCGGTTGCAACAAAGAGAATGAAGTGCCGGACATGAACCCGGGAGTAGAAGGAGTGAAGACTTATGCCGCCTTTTCGGTAAGCGTAAAAGCAGCGGAAAGCACACGTGCCGCCACGCCCTCAGATGCCAACGCCGATGCAGTGGAGCAGTCGATCAGTACACTGAACCTGTTTATATTCAACGGAGGGGTACTGGAAACTACCGGAACCATCACGTTGGATGGCAACAATGTGGGTACTACCACCTTGGTCACCACTACAGGCGCGAAAGAAATCTATGCCGTGGCTAATGCAAAATCGGACATGACACTGGCCATAGGTAAGACGCTGGCTGATTTCAAGGCACTTGCCGTAAACGCAGGAACTACTGATGCGGCAGCGGATAACAATATCGCGGCAACAGGTGCGTTCGTAATGATTGGTAAAACAGAAGTTACCCTGGCTGTGCAAGACGAGGCTAATGCAAAGAGCAATCCGGTTGCCATCACCGTTGCCCGTGGTGCGGCCAAGGTACAGATGCAGTACAATCCGGCTACCGTAACTCTAAATGCCAACCTGAAGGGAACATTCAGCGAACCGAAGTATCTGGTGGCACAGATGAACACCAAAATGTTCCTGCCGCGTCAGGACTACGAACAGACTCCCGTGGGAGCCACTGCTGACCAGGCAGATACAACTCCCAGCGACGGTACATACGACCACCTGACAACCGTACCTGCCGACATGACGAATGCCAAAGATGCTGCTACCGCCTGGGACTACCAGTTTACCAACTCTTTCTATACTGCGGAGAATGTAAATGAGGCACCCGTTACAGGTAACACCACTTTCGCGCTGGTACAGTTGAAATACGTACCGAATAAAAGTGAAATCCAAGGAACCAACAAAAACTTGGCTGCAGACGGTACTTTCTATCTCCTTTGGAATAAGACTGCCAAAACCGGTACCATCTATGCCGACCAGGGTGAAGCCAACACGGAACAGGCAAAAGATCAAACCAACCTGGAAGTCAAGACCTATACCGGCGGTCGTTGCTATTACCGTGTGAACCTTCGCGACATCGCCAAGACAGCTCTTCAACAGAAGTACTGTGTACTGCGCAACCATTTCTACAAAATCAATATTACACAGATTAACAGCCTGGGAGGCTCCAGTACTACCGATCCGGATGTGGTGGTTCCGACAGACCCGACTACTCCGTTGGAAGAATCAACATATATCTCTGCCGATATCACTATAGAGGCATGGAATGCCATCCTGATGAACGAACCGCTGGGATAACTCCCGTACTGGAAACCGGAGCGGATGGGATAGCCCCATCCACTCCTTTTCTCCTTGTATTTCAGGTTATGGAAACCCTCCGGAACAGCCATGTCCTGAACTAAAAACGGTATCCGGATATAAAAGCAAAACCCCATGTTATTCAGAAACATCTTCAAATATTTACTCCTGCTGTCGGCAGCCTTGCTCGTCAACTCCTGCATCTGGGACGACAGGGACGACTGCCGCTATCCTGTCGGCCTGCGATTCCTGTTTACACACAACACGCAGGGAAAAGACCTGTTCGATACGGAAGGGATAGATAACATACACCTGTTTGTTTATGATAACCAGAACCGGCTTGCACTGGAACAGCAGCTACACCGCAGCGACCTGGCCCCGGGCAATGTCCGCCAGCTTATGCTGCCGATGGGCCGCTACACCCTGATTGCATGGGCTGGCGACCTTCAGGAGACCTATAGCTATGAATCTTCCGAATACTTTCCCGATGCCTTGATAAAGCTTCGAAGGAATCCCGGAGGTGTCACGGACCAACCTGCCGGAAAACTCTTTAACGGGATCTGCATACCCCTGTTCGCCGGCCTTGCCGACAAAGACCAATATGAAGCGGACCTGCACAAAAACACCAATGATGTACGTATCACAATCAAGGGGAAGAACACTTTCATCCCCCGGCCGGAAGACTTCGGCTGCACCATTACCGCCACCAATGGCGACTATACTTTTGACAACCGTACGCATGGCAACGACCCTGTACAATATATCCCCCGGATTACCGGGGCCGGCAGCGAAATACACTGCGATTTTACCGTGCTGCGCCTGTGGGACGGGGACGCTTCCCGTCTGACGCTGACCTACCGCCCCACCGGCGGCACCCGTGCGGAGAACGTCATCTATGACGGAAGCCTCTCGGAACTCCTGCTCAAAAAGCCGGGCACCGACCTGGAACTGGAAGACCGGTTCGAGGTGGTGTTTACCGTCGATAGCCCTGACAAACCGACCGACGTGGTACTCACCGTAAACGGCTGGGAGATAATCGACCATAATTCAGGATTATAATATGAATACAACAACATAATACCTATGCCCATGAAGAGAATACCCCATTACCAAAGCGCTTCGGCCTTTGTGCGCAGGGCAGCACTTGCCGGACTACTGGTGCTGGCAACGGCCTGCACCAACGAGCGCATGGAAGAAGGGCTGATTCCGGAACCGGGGCAACCGGAGCAGGTGGAGGTGAAAATACGCCTGCGTACCAACCAGCCTGCCAGCCCTACGCGTGCCCTGAGCGTGGAGCAGGAAAGCTTGATAAACGATGTATATGTCTTTTTCTTCAATACGACCGATAACAGGGTGTATACCGTGGTGAAAGGAAAGAATGTGACACCCAACGTCAGTGATCCGGCGAAATGGACCTTTACCGCCTCCCTGATTGTAAACACGGGGACGAGGACGACTTTCGACTGTCTGGTACTAACGAATGTAGACGGCTGGATGCAGGGTAAGAATCTGGCGGACTTCAACGGGAAAAACTATGATGATCTGCAAACGATGCTTGTGAGCAACGAACTGAGTCCGGCGGCCCTGCCGGCAGCTTCGCCTACGGAAGGGTTGGTAATGTGGGGAAAAGCAGCCTCGCCCATATCTGTACCGGCTGATGCTGCCAGTATTACCGTTCCGGCAATCCGGGCACTGGCAAGTGTGGAGGTGGGAGTGGGCAAAGGCCCGGCAGCAGAGAATCTCGCTACATGGCCCGGCTGGAACGGGAAGGATGCATCAGGAAAAGACATCCCTTTCGTGCTTAAAAAGGTATATGTATACCGTCCCAATAACCGGTATGCCTTTATGCCCCTGGCTACCGTTTACGATGCGAGCCGGCGTAAAGTGACGGCACCTTCGCCCGAAGGGATATCTGCACTGATAACAGCGCCTTTCATCTATGACCTGCCCGCAAGAGCATACGGCATACGCCGTGAAATCTATCTGCCTGAGGCGGATATACGGCAAACCGTTCCCGGAGGTCCGGGGCACACTGGGAAACCCGGCGATGCCGGACATAAAGACCGTTGCGCACTTGTGGTATGCGGCTCGTACAACGGGCATGCCGATAGTTATTACCGGATTGACTTCAATGACAACGCAGCCGACCGCTCGCTCATAGACCTGCTGCGCAACCACCGGTATTATGTAAGTATCACTTCCGTGCAAGGTGACGGGGAAACTTCCGCACAAGAGGCTTACGAGAGCCTGCGCATAAACATGGGTATAGAGATTACAGGGTGGACGGACAATTTTCAGGACATCGTATTCGACGGTACGGACTGGATGTATGCGCAGAAAAAAAACATCATTTTGCCCGGAAATGAAGGACAGAAAGGAACCATAGACATGGAGAGTTCTATAGACCCTGCCGACTGGGAAATGAGCTTCGACGGAGGAGTTTCCTATACAAGGAATGCCTCCTTGGAGAATACCGATTTCCGGGTGACGAAACCCGCCACGGCAACGGATGGGAAGCTTGAGATAAAAACACTCCGCGCAATGGCTGAGAACGACCCCGACCGTACCTCTACGCTGACGATAAAGGCAAAGAGGCTGAAGTTTGATATCCGGATAACCCAGAAGCCGGATAATCAGGCGGATTGGGAACAGGAAGGGGGAGAGTTTGACAAGGACTTTTAAATACAATCGACATATGAAACAGAATCTTTGTATCCATACGCTTCTGGCAGTACTGCTGCCGCTACTGGTGCTTCTTGGCGGATGCCTGCAAGAGGAAACCTTCCCCCGGGACATTGCTGCGGGGGTGACTATCTCCTATAGTTTCGACGATCTGCAGACACGAAGCATATCCGCAACACCGGAAGAGAAGAAATTCAGCGATGTGTATTTCGTATTCTATAAGGCTTCCACGGGGGCATACGTAGCCTATCAGAAGACTTCCGCACCGGCAGGAAACACAGGAGAGGGAAGTTTCCCGCTACCTATTCCCCAAGCACTCGTGCCGGGCAATACGTACCGCACGCTGATAGTGGCAAATTACGACCGCTACAAGGCAGACGGGAAAACCTTCGATGTGTATATCAAAGAAAACCGCAGCAAGAGTTATGACCAGATGCAACAGGATATGAAGTCGCAGGCGCTTAATAAAGTAAGGGTGACAGCACCGCTGCCCCTGTTTGGCACCTTGTTGGGAAAGGACGGACAGGAGAGCCTTTTCACCGCACCCGAACCCGATGCCACAGGAAAACTGCCCGTATCCGTGCGGTTCAGCCGTGCCGTGAGTCGCTTCGACCTAAAAAACAGGGTGGCAGACAAGTTGGTTATTGCCTGGGTGAAAGTATGCAACTACCGTGATGCGGGTTATTTCTTCCATCAGGATGCCCCGTTGGGCGACTTGGTGAAAGGAACTGCCGCTAAACCGCCTGCTGACGTGAACAATCTTCCCGAAGGATACGTAAAAGTCAATCCGCCGATGGGTGACCCCGCTACAATGCAGGATATGGTAGACGGCGGGTTGTATGCCTACCCTAATATTGTGGCAAATGCCCTGCAGGACGATGAAAGCACCACCTGTCTGATGATAGCGGGATATTACCAGGACCCTCTGAACGGAACACCGAACACCGATAAACTGACCTACTATCGTGCCAACGTGGCAGACCCCGGACTGAGCCAGGTGCTCAAAAGGAATTATGCCTATACCATCGTCATCACCGGCGTGCAGCGTGCAGGTTCGGACACGGAAGACGAGGCTATGGCGGAGAAAGACCGTTTGTTGGACTACGTGGTGGACGACCAGTGGCAGGACGACGGGGACAACACCGTGGTGGACGGAAACGGGAACTTCCTCTCCGTATCGCGCACAGCCGTGGTGCTCGACCCACCGGCAGGGGAGGCGGCCACCATCAAGGTGTCCGTAAAGGAAGGCCTGGGATGGGAAACAGTGTTCAGGCAGAATGAAGGGGATGCCTTTAAGGTAGAGAAGGTAGACGAACACTCATTCCTCATTATGACCAACAAGGAAAACAATACGGATTTTGTTAATACTGCACAGCTTGAAGTACGTGCTACGGGCATCCCTTCACCGGGAGACGGTACTACAAATATCCTAAAAATAACCATCAATATAACTCAGCTTTCCATAAAGAACGAAGTGAAAATGTTGTCCGTAGAGGGACAGACCGGGACACTTACCTACGAGGTGCCCGGACAAGGTGCCACCCTCTCATTACAAGTGCTCACCGGAGGAGCTTATGCCTCGTGGACGGCAAATCCGGACCCTTCACTTTCAGGCTTTATCGGAGACTATACGACATACGGGGCTAACAAAGCACGTATACAGATAACGTTTCAGCCCAATGTTACAAATGCCCCACGGAGCGGAACCCTTACAGTGAACCGTAGTCCCGACGATGGGATACCACCAGTAACGATTAACTTCACACAAAAACAAACCGACCATCTGGTGACGATCTTTCCCAATTTCGGCGACCAGGGGCTGACGCTCGAAGGATTTTCGCCCGATCCGGGAAACCCGAACGGGGTGGTATTGGAATATCCTTTCTGGGTATCACTGGCGGACGGACAAAACTATACGTACAAGGTGGAAAGCAATTTCAGGGCGGATACCGAAGCCTTCTTGACATATGACTTACAACCTGCCCGGCCTCAAGCCGCATATACGGCGAGCGCGGACGGAACTATACTGCAGAACTGCGTTGACGGGAAAAAGTTCACGCTGAGCATCTTCCGTACCGGTCCGGGCGATGCTGACCTCACCCGGAGCATCAAGGTGACGGCTGTGCCGAAAACGGCCGGAGGAAAGTCGGAAGAGGTATCGTTTAATGTCACCATACAATCAAGCTGTGACATCGGGGATGTCACTGTGGGGGGATATACGATAGCGGACCGCAATGTGGGTGCACCCTTGAAAACACAGGCTACGATAGCAGGGAATTACTCGACGAACAGGTATAGTCCGGATAATGGGACGGATCGAAAGAAGTGGACAGGGACAATCATTAAAGACAACCAGGAGATGGAATGCAAAACTTTCGGACAGCAAAATTATGGAGATGGTAACGGCTGGATGCCTGCAGATGCAACTGTGCTCAATTTGATAAAAGGTGAGATATGCACTTCAAGGGAGAGGGTATTTTCAATAAGTGGAGCTAAGAAAAACGGCAGGTATGTAGCGTGTTATTGGCCCGAATATGCGATAATGGTGGATAACAAAGGTCAAACTTTCACAGGATGGTATGTTGAAAATGCACCTGTTGTTGCAGATGTATATGTGGATCCATCAGACAAGAGTTGGTATAAATACGATGTTGATAAGCCAGTTCTGGACGTAAGTAAGGGATTCGTACCATTTAATTTCAGAACAGATACAAGGCTCACTGTATATTTGATTGACCACTCTGACTTCCCTGGTACTAGTACTTCGGCCAGAGCAAAGAGTGAGGCAGCAAAAGCAAAGGCCCTGTCTCAAGTAACATCGTCGGGGACTATGCTTAGATGTGTTAAGAGATAGGTGGATTAAAAATCCTGAAAATCAATCAATAGGACTGAAAATCCAATAGAACAAAGATATAATTCATTCTTATGAAACAGAAATTTCGTATCCATACTTTCTTTGCTGCCCTGCTCCCGGTGCTGGTACTCCTGGCCGGCTGCATAAGGGAAGAGTTTGATTTCGGCTTTGGCGCTGAGGGAAAGGAAGTAACTGTAAATTATAGCTTTGACAACCTGCAAACGCGGAGCATAGCAGCAACACCGGCCGAAAAGAAAGTCGATAAAGTGTATTTCGTCTTCTATAACTCTTCCACCGGAGGCTACGTTGCCTGGCAGGGTGCTTCCGTCCCCGCCGGAAGCGGGGCGGCGGGCAGCTTCTCGCTCAACATTCCGGGGGCACTCACTGCGGGCAGCAAATACCGCACGCTGATTGTGGCAAACTACGACGAGTACAAAGCCGACGGGAAAAACTTCGAGGACTACATACGCGCAAACAACAGCAAGAGCTATGACGAAATGCGACGCATCATGAAATCACAATCCCTTGCCCGGGCAAGGGTGGCAGCACCGCTGCCACTGTTCGGCATACTGTTGGGACAGGACGGTGAAGAAAGCCTCTTCACTCCACCCGCCCCGGATTCTACAGAACCATTGAACGTTTCGGTACGGTTCAGTCGTGTCGTCAGCCGTTTTGACCTGCACAATATGGCGGCAGACCGATTGGTTATTGCCTGGGTGAAAGTGTGCAACTACCGCGATGCTGGTTACTTTTTCCATCAGGACGCCCCATTGGGAGATGCAGTCGTGAAAGGAACCGCAACCACGCCACCGTCCGACCCGAATAACCTGCCCGCCGGATATGTAAAAGCCGACCTGCCCCTACCGGACACCAACAGGCAGGATATGGCAGATGGCGGACTGTACGCCTATCCCAACATCGCATCATATACCACGCAGGACGACGAACGCACCACCTGCCTGCTCATAGCAGGATACTACCAGAGCGAGGCGGGAGGAGTTAATACTACCAAACTGACCTACTACCGCGCCAATGTCGCGGATGCCGGGCTGAGCCAGGTGCTCAAGCGGAACTATGTTTATACGGTAGTAATCAACGGTGTCAAGCGTGCGGGAGCCGATACGGAAGACCAGGCCATGAGTGAGAAAGACCGCTTGCTGGACTATGCAGTAGACGATGCATGGGAAGAGGACAACAATAACACGGTGGTGGACGACAAAGGAAATTTCTTAACCGTATCACGTACTTCCGTCGTGCTCAATGCCTCCGCCAACGAATCAGCCGTGCTAAAAGTATCCGTAAAGGAAGGACTCGGCTGGAAACTCGCCTGGCGGGAGAATGTCGGGAATAATTTCAAGTTTGAAAAAATAGACGACAGTTCGTTCCGGATTGTCACTACCCACGAAAACAGCACGGTGTTTGTCAATACCGCGCAGCTCGAAGTAGAGGCTACAGGTATTACACCCACCCCCGCCAAGCCCCTGAAAGTAACCATCAACATCACCCAACTGTCAACAACAGGTGAACTGGAGATGCTCTCCGTAGAGGGGCAGACCGGAACAGTGGAAATGTCCGTGCCCGGACAAGGCACTACATTCTCCCTTCAAGTCCTCACCGGTGGGGCAACCGGCTCGTGGACGACATCGGCGGATAACTACCTTTCAGGCTTTATCGGGGCGGATTATACGAAATTCGGAGGCAACAAAGGGCGCATACAGATACAGTTCCAGCCCAATGTGTCGAATGCCCCACGGAGCGGCACGCTTACCGTGACCCGCAGCCCGGCGGGAAGTGTACCGGATGTAAAGATACACTTCACGCAGGAACCCAGCAAGTATCTGGTGACGGTGTTCCCCAATTACGGGAACGACCCGTTGGTAGTGAACGGATTCTCGAATGACATTGGAAATCCGGACGGGGTGGTAAGGGTGGTACCCTTCAGTGTGAAACTGGTAGACCCGGAAAAATATACTTTCAAAGTGGAGAGCGGTTTCAGGGAGGACGTGGATGCGTTCCTGACGTTTACAACACCGCAGAACGAGACCCCGCCGAGACAAGCCACTTATACCGGCAGCAGCGCCGGAACTACGCTTTCGGGCGAGTTGGACGGGCAAATGTTCTACCTGGGCATCTTCCGCACAGGGCCGGGAGACGTGCCAATCACGGAGTGCATCAAGGTGACGGCCGTGGATAAAAAAACCGGACTGGAGGTAACGGAAAGGCAATTCACATTTACGGTGACAATAGAGACGAATTGTCGCATCGATGATGTCGACCTGAACGATTTGGGTATCACGGTGGCGGACCGTAATTGCGGGGCGCAGTTGAAGCAGACATCACCAGCACTGAATTATGCCAATCAGGAGAACCATCCGGACCATGCAAATACGCAGTTTAGGGGGGAGTATTTTACATTCGACAAGGACAAGCTGGCGAGTCGATGTGCAGAATACGGGGACTATAATTATGATGAGTCGGCGATGAAACAAGGCTGGAGACCGCCAGCCAGGACTGAACAGGAGGCGATGGTGAAACTGGTAAGATTCAGCAAGCAAAGAGCCTTTATCGCTTCGGGTGATGGGGTCGGCGGGTATGTGGGATGCTGGCTACCCACGTCCGGAGAACTAACTAAAGATCCTACAAAAACAAGCGGATTATTCTGGTCAGGTGAGTCTCCTTACAGCGGTGTTGCCTACTATATGGCAGTACATGCAGGTACCACCAGATCAGCAGGTCCGGGTTCCAATTCGACCGCTCTGAAATTCTCCCTGCGGTGTGTCAGGCCATTACGACCATAAACACCCGGAATATCTTTACTGAATAGAAGGAAAAAGAGAATTAACAGGAGAAAGGCTATTCTTTTTTGAATAAGCATTTGGTATTTCAAAAGAAATAGTTACTTTTGCACCGCAATCGAGAGAGATTGTGATTTAGATAAAAAATAAATGCCCAGGTGGCGGAATTGGTAGACGCGCACGTTTCAGGTGCGTGTGTCGCAAGGCGTGCAGGTTCGAGTCCTGTTCTGGGCACTTTGAAAGCGGATAATCGGTATGATTGTCCGCTTTTTTTGTATATGCATGCCGGAAAAGCTCTAAAATAGTAGAATAGTATATGTAAATCGTAAAATAGGTAACTGTTTCTGCCGCTCTTTAATCCTTATATTTGCCTGTAAATTTGTAATAGATGAATTAATATAAGCTTGTATAACAACAAGTCCGGATTAAAAATAGGAAGGATAAATTATGAAAAGTATCATTATCACCGCTGCTTTATCTTGTTTGGTTTCGAATGTCTTTGCCGGTAACGAAGTTTCGGAAGAAAGCATTGATTGTAAAGTGGCAAGGCATTATAAATATAGGAGTGACAAGAGTGCCGGTCGCGAGATGTTTGTTACCTATAACGGTATAAAACCATTGAAAAATGCAAGTATCGAGATTTTGGCAAATGGAAAGAAAGAACGGACACTGCTGAATACGGATAGGCGTGATTCTATTTCTGTATTGCTTCCTTCGGATATAGGTGTACGGAAAGATGATACGATATCAGTTAACTTTCTTATAGGTAAGAAGCAACTGGCATCGAAGCAAGTGGTAATTCCTTATGCCCGCCAATGGACTGTCTATATTTATCCGCATTCTCATGTGGATATCGGGTATACCAATACGCAGGCAAATGTGGAGTTGATACATAAACGTAATCTGGAATATGCCATAGAATTGGCTGAGAAAACAAAAAATTATCCGGAAGGTGCCCGTTTTGTTTGGAATCCGGAGGTAACGTGGCCTGTTGAACGATATTTGAAAACAGAACCGGCTGAAAAATGTGAAAAACTTATCCGGGCAATTAAAGATGGACAGATCGCTATAGATGCCGGCTACGTCAATACAAATACAAGTACGGCAAATGATGAAGAATTGTTTGAATTGTTCAACTACAGTAAGAAACTTGAAAAGCGGACTGGGAGAAGTATTAAAACAATGGTTCAGGTCGATATCCCTGGTGTTTCGTGGGGAGTGGTTCCGGTTGCATCCCAGTTGGGCATTCCTTATTGCCTGGCTCTTTTTAATGGCTCGGACCGTACAGGGCTTGCACATGAAATCAGTTTTAAACCTTTCTGGTGGGAAGGTCCTGACGGAAAGTCGAAGATGTTGTTTTTGCAGCCTGGGGCTTATACACCCGGCGCCCATAATAAAGGATATATGTTTTGGCCGAAGATGGCAGGACAGACTGACCCGGATAAATTATTGAGAATTGTCAAAACGGATAACCCGCGTGCCAATTTTATAGACAAGTATATAGACCGGATGTTGCCGGAGCTGGAGAAGGCCGATTATTATCCGTTCGATATATTTCCGATGACCTGGTGTATGGCCGATAATACGCCGATCGATTTTGACTTGCCTGAGGCGGTGAAGAGTTGGAACGAAGAGTTTGCTTATCCGAAGTTGCGGATTTGTACGGCAACAGAGATGATGAGTGCTTTTGATGAAAAATATGGTGACCAGTTACCCGTATTGAAAGGTGATTTTACCGAATGCTGGACAGACGGGCTTGGCTCGAAAGCCGGATTTACAGGACATCACCGGGAAGTGAAAGAACAACTTGTTCAGACCGAAACTCTTTGGAGCATGTTAAAGCAGGGCAGCCAGGAACCATTGCCGGATTTTGAGGAAGCGTGGAGAAATGTGATAATGGGAACAGAGCATACGTGGGCTTATATGAATCCTTCCCAGCAACCGATATGTGATGAGATATTGAATGTTAAACTCGATTATTTCCGTAATTCCGATAAGATGCAAAGAGAATTGCTTGCCGGAACTTTATCGGATATTATCACTGAGTCTGCTACTGTCAGCCTGTTCAATACCTCTTCCTGGGTACGTAGCGAGGTGGTGAAGTTGCCTAAGGAGGTCGCAAAAAATTATACCTGTGTGGTAGATGCCGAGACTGGAAAAGAAGTTGTGAGCCAACGTCTTTCTGATGGTCGATTGGCTTTCTGGGCAGCGGATGTGGATGCATTGGGAGCTAAAAAATATCGATTATCGTCTAAGCCGTCTAAGCGGGTTTCTCTGATGAGGATGGAAGAGAATGTATTGGATAATGGCATTGTTAAATTGAAAGTAAGTCCGGAGACAGGGGATGTGATAAGCCTGGTGTATGGAGGGGAGGAGTTTGCCGATAATAAATCGATGTCTGCTTTGAACAGTTATCGTTATTTGAAAGGGGATGATGAAGGGAGCCGTGCGACAAAAGCATATAACGTAAAAGTGAGTGTAAAAGAGCAAGGACCATTGGTAAACTCCTTGTTGGTAGAATCGGATGCGGAAGGATGTAGCGAACTAAAGCGCGAAATTATCCTGGTTGCGGGCCAGCCCTATGTTTCTTTCTGCAATATACTTGATAAAATAGCAACTACAGATAAAGAGGGGATACATTTCGGATTCGCTTTTGATATAAAGAATCCTGTGATTAATGCTGATATTCCGTGGGGAGTAATGGAAGTGGAAAAAGACCAGCTTGCGGTTGCCAACCGGAATTGGATTGCTTTTCAGCGTTGGTTGAATATTTCCGGCGAAGATAAAAATGTGACTTGGTGTTCGCTGAATGCCTGTATGTTTGAAGTAGGGGAGATGAGTGCGAATATTATTGGCGGGGCATTTAAATCGCCTAAGTGGATTCGGAAAATCAAACCGTCGTCCACTATTTACTCATGGGCGCTCAATAATCATTGGCATACGAATTTCCCTTTATCGCAGGACGGAAAAATAAAGTTTGAATATCGGGTGTTGCCGGGCAAGGGGGCATATGATGTTGCGAAAGCAAATAAATTCGGGATGGAACAGATTTGCCCGATGGTAGCGGTTCCGGTTGATAAAGATTTCAACTATCAGCAAAATATGACTTTGACAGGAGATGAATCGGTTGTTGTTTCAATGATTAAAACGATAGATGACGGTAAATCCCAAATCGTTCGTTTACGCTCCGTATCGGATAAAGAGCATATTGTAAAACTTGCTTGGAAGAAGCAAAGCCCTAAAAGGATTACTGTTTGCGAATTTAATGAGGAACCAGGTAAAGTACAGATTGTTGATGGTAGGGTTCCTGTCTCTTCCATGGGATTTACTACGCTTAGATTAGATTGGTAATATTGAGTATCCGGATATTTTCCTTATATTTACCACCCAAATTAGTGAGTAAGGATGCAACAATATACAGAAGATGAGATAGTGTTACAACTACGCGATCCTGCCCGTCAAAAAGACGCTTTTTCGAAGATCGTCGGTTTGTACGGGGAAAAGTTGTATTGGCAAATTCGTAAAATGGTGTTGAATCATGAAGATGCGAATGATTTGCTGCAAAATACATTTCTGAAAGCTTGGACAAATATTGATTATTTCCGGGGGGATGCCAAATTGTCTACCTGGTTATATCGGATTGCTATCAACGAATGTATCACTTTCCTGAACCGTCAGCGTACAGTGAATAATGTATCTATTGATGATACGGATGAATTTTTGTTGGAAAAATTGAAGGGGGATGAGTATTTTGACGGAGACGAAGCGGAAATGAAATTGCAGCGGGCTATTTTGACACTGCCGGAAAAACAGCGGGCTGTATTTAATATGAAGTATTTTGATGATATGAAATATGAGGATATGTCTGAAATATTCGGGACCTCGGTAGGGGCTTTGAAGGCCTCTTATCACCATGCCGTGAAAAAGGTCGAGGAGTTTTTAACAAAAGACATTTAAACCTTTCCCGTTTCTATTTGTCAAAAGAATGTAAAAAGAGAGATGATATGAAAACTGAACGTAACAATCTGGACCATTTTAAGGGAAAAAATCCTTTTACTGTGCCTGAGGGGTATATGGAAGGACTTACGGCTAATATAATGAGCCGGCTTCCCGAAAAATCCCCAAAGGAGGAAGCGAAAAAGGTTTCCATGATGGATCGTGTTCGCCCATGGCTTTATATGGCAGCGGTGTTTGCAGGTTTGGGGTTGTTTTTTAAAGTTCTGGTTGGCGATGGCGGTGAACAAAGCCAGAATGCCGACTCTCTGCTCGTGAAATCAAATGTTACAGCAAATAGCATTTCTGCCAAGCAGGAGGCTGAAGACGAAGATTATCTTGAATATCTGGAAGATAGGTATGCCGGTTTTCTTTTGACAGGGGATATAAGTGTAACTGAGTGATAAAAAAATGAAATTATCGAAATATTTTTGTAGGAAGGCTTGTATGAATAAAATATTTTTTATTACATTTGTGGCGTTTTCAGTTGTGTTCTCATTCTGTGCAAATGCCCAGGAAGGAAAACAGCATAAGGACTTTGATAGGGAGGCATTTCAAGCAAAGCGAAATGCATTTATTACTGCAGAAGTTGGTTTGACTCCGGAAGAGGCAGCGTCTTTTATTCCGCTTTGTAACGAACTGCAGGAAAAAATGTTTGAAGTAGGGCGTGAATGTAGAAAACTCTCCAAAGAACTTAGAAAAAATCCGGAAACAACTGAAGATGTTTATTTAAAAGCAATTGATGAATGCGTTAATGTCAATTTAAAGCAGGCACAATTAGAAAAGGAGTATTACGATAAGTTTAAAGAGATACTATCACCGAAGAAACTTTATAAGTACAGACGTGCTGAACTCAAATTTGCACGGGAATTTATGAGAACTTCCTCCGGCGATAGAAAAAAGAGACAATAATAAAAAAAAGATATTATCATTATTTGTGTTTTTTGTTTAGATTTAGTTTTGGCGTTTAAGTTAAG
>MJGMD1__coassemble_1822_pt1 | contig 90364 bp, 67 predicted proteins | sample MJGMD1__metabat2_low_PE_010 | metagenome-assembled genome bin MJGMD1 | reverse complement strand
CCATAAAGCAAAACTACTATCTTTTTTTTACCCCACAACTTTTCGGGGTGATCCCATACATGGGGGAAAATATAGGAAAATTTGGGCAAAATAAAAAGCTAAGAATTGATTGCTCAATACTTAGCTTTTATTTCAGTACCCAGAGCCGGGATCGAACCGGCATGGAAGTGAATCCACTGGTGTTTGAGACCAGCGCGTCTACCAATTCCGCCATCTGGGCATTTGTTTCTCAAATGCGTTGCAAAGGTAGGCATTATTTTTAAATGTGCAAATATTAGCTGCTTTTTTTTCAATTTATATCATAGGGTGGAGGAAATGCCAGATTAATTCTATAACTTTGTAATAGTATAATTATTAAAAAAGAAGCCTGAATCATCATGAAGGATAATTATTGCGTTATCATGGGTGGAGGAATCGGAAGTCGTTTCTGGCCTTTCAGTAGAGAAAGTTATCCAAAACAGTTCCTTGATTTCTTTGGAACAGGTCGTTCGTTATTGCAGATGACATTTGATCGTTTTGCTAAAATTATTCCGGTAGAGAATATTTATATTGTGACGAATGAGTTGTACGCATCCTTAGTAAAAGAACAACTGCCTGAATTAAGTGAGAAACAGATCCTCTTGGAACCGGCACGCCGGAATACCGCTCCTTGTATTGCTTATGCAGCTTATCATATTAAAGCTTGTAATCCGAATGCAAATATAGTAGTAGCTCCTTCCGATCATCTTATTTTAAAAGAAGATGAGTTTTTGAAGGATGTAAATAAGAGTTTGGATTTTGTAAGAGAGAATAAAGCGTTGGTTACTTTGGGTATCAAACCGAGCCGTCCGGAAACAGGCTATGGGTATATTCAAAGTAGCGATATCATGTTAGGTGAATTTACGAAAGTAAAAACATTTACGGAAAAGCCGAATCTGGAATTAGCAAAGGTCTTCCAGGAAAGTGGTGAGTTCTTCTGGAATTCTGGACTATTCGTATGGAATGTAAATGCTATTCTGGATGCATTCGCAAAATTCCTTCCGGATATTTCACAACGTTTTGATTTAGGAAAGGATAAATTTAATACACCGGAAGAACGTGATTTTATTGCAGAAAACTTCCAATACTGTCTGAATATCTCCATTGACTATGGTATTATGGAAAAAGCGGACAATGTATATATGCTATGCGTAGATTTCGGTTGGGCAGACCTTGGAACATGGGGCTCGCTATTCGATATAGCCAAAAAAGACGAAGAAAATAATGCCGTACTAAGAAATAATGAAGCATTGCTTTATGAAAGTTCCGGTAATGTAGTTGCTTTGGATAATCCAAGGCGTTTGGCTGTTATCCAGGGATTAAACGATTATATCGTTGCGGAGTCCGGAAATGTCCTGCTTATATGTAAAAAGGAAGATGAACAGCGAATCAAGCAATTTGTCGCAGACGTTCAGATTAAATATGGAAAAGAGTTCAATTAAGAAGTAAATAGTAGGTAGGGGGGGGAGTTTCAAACGCTCCCCTATTTTTTGTATCTATTATTTATCAATCCATTTCTTTCCTAAGTAATGTACCGGATACCAAGCAGCCAGGAATCCAATTCCGATAACGGTAACAAATATGGTTAGAATATCACTGCTAACCAAACGGACCGGATAGGCGTCAATAACGAATGCTCCGGAAACTTCCCCTAATTTAAGTAGTCCGAACTCCTGTTGCAAGAAGCAAAGTACCACACCAAGCAGAATACCTGTTAAAGCCCCGAAGCCGGAAATCATCCAGCCTTCAAATAAAAATATCTGTCGGATTAGTTTGTCGTTAGCTCCCATATTGCGCAATGTAAGTACGTCATCTTTCTTTTCTATCATTAACATCGATAAAGAGCCGACCACATTAAATAGAGCAAGACCGAGGATAAAACACAATATCAGGAATGTCATCCATTTTTCTCCTTGCATCATTTTGTAGGAAGCATCCTGTTGTTCATACCTGTCCTTAACAACAAATTCGTCACCCAGTATGGATTTAATCTGCTCTTTAAGAACCTGGATATTCGTATCAGGTGTCACTCCCAATTCGATGGCTGTTACTTCATTGTTGTAATGGAATAGGGAACGTGCTAATGCAAGTGGTATCAGCATGACCTTGTCATCGTACACTTGTTGGTTGGTTGCATATACTCCCCGTGTGAAAGCATATTCCAGATTAAAAGAAGTAGCGGGATTGGAAAGGTTGACTTTTTCATCCCTTTTAGGTACATATATTTCTAAAGGATCGGCAAAGTTGGCCCTTATTCCGAGGCGTGAAGCCAGTCCCACTCCCGGTATGGCATAATTGGCTACTTCGTCGTATAGAATAAAATCCCCATCAATCAGGATACTGTCGATATTTGTCAGATACCGGAATGTATTGTCGACCCCTTTGATTGTTGCAACATCCTGCCGGTCTTTGTAACGAACTAAGGCATTATCTTCCAAGACTTCGCTGAAATAAGTGATTTCAGGCAGTTTTTTAACCTTTTGCAAAGAGGCTACCGAAGGGTCGAATACCTTACCGTGGCGCGGTGTTATTTTTAATACCGGGTCGAAATTGCTGAACATAGAAGCAACCAGGCTTTCAAACCCGTTGAATACAGACAAAGCACAGACCAATGCGGTTGTGGCAATCATTACCCCACAAACCGAAACCATCGAAATTATGTTGATGGCATTGTGGGATTTCTTTGAAAAAAGGTAACGCCTGGCTATATAAAACGGGAAGTTCAACGCTTCAGATTTTATTGTTTCAACAGATTGTCTATATTCTCGATATAATCCAGAGAGTCGTCGATAAAGAAACTCAATTCCGGAATTTTACGCAACTGCATACGAACACGTTGTCCTAAATCAAAGCGGATCGCTTTTGTATTGGCACGGATCGCTTCCAGCAATTCTCCTGATTTTTCAGAAGGGAAAATACTTAGATAGATGCGTGCAACACTTAAGTCTGCACTAACACGGACTACAGAGACGGATATCAGTACACCCTGCATTGCTTTTGCTTCTTTCAGGAAGATATCACCCAGTTCTTTTTGAAGAAGACGTTCTATTTTGCTTAATCTTGTTCTTTCCATAATTTTCTAATTTTATTTTTTCCAAATCATTGTCAGACCGTCGCGCAAAGGTAAGATAACTTTTTCAATACGTGGGTCTTCCTTTATTTTATCATTAAAACTAAGGATACCGATTGTTTGTTTATCCGATGCGTGAGGTTTCTCCAGAACTTTTCCGTCCCATAACGTATTGTCGGCAAGAATCAACCCTCCCGGGCGAACCAATGGGAATACCATATCGAAATATTCTGAGTACAATCGTTTGTCTGCATCGATAAAGACCATATCAAATGTTTCATCCAGGGTTGGGATGATTTCAAGAGCATCCCCAAAATGTAATTTGATTTTGTCCTTATGTGGTGACTGGTTCAGGTATTTCTGTATAAAGTCCTCCATCTCGTCGTTAATTTCGAGGGTGTGGATTAAGCCGTCTGCCTCCAGCCCTTCAGCCATACAAAGGGTGGCATAAGCGGTGTATGTCCCTATTTCCAATATCCGGTGGGGACGAAGCATCCGGCAGAACATTTTCAGGATACGTCCCTGTAAATGCCCTGACAACATACGCGGACGAAGGAGATTTACGTGCGCATCCCTGTTAAGGGTTGCAAGTAAATCTCCTTCATCGTCGCTATGAGACAGGATATACTCCTCTAATGTCATGTATCAAATTAGTCTTTAAACGTCGGGAGCTGGTAATCTTTTCCTGCATCCAACACTTTTCCAACATTATTAATTTCAAGGAAACTTGTACCGCCTCCTTCACCAAAGCTTCCGCTCAGGTAAGCAACCATATCGTTGCGTGTAATGCGGCCGCTCTTGATCAATTCGTTAAGAGCCTGATAGAAATAACCGCGACGGCTATGGTCGAAAGGTTGGTAAACTGCCCATACTCCGTAAGATAATGAGAGCATGCGGGTGGTACGGTGGTTATAGCAGATGGCAAACACGGTGGAGGTTCCACGGAAAGCTGCCAGATAACGGGCTGTGCGACCTGTATAACTATCTGTAATAATCGCTTTTACATGTAGTTTCGAAGAAGATTTTACAGCCTGTTTTGCTAAAAAAGAAGTAACATCCAGATCATTGCCTTCAATAGGAACGCGGATATCATTAGCCGATAATTTTGTTTTTTCAGCTTCACGTGCAACTTTAGTCATTGTTTGTACTGCTTCGACCGGGTATTTTCCATAAGCAGTTTCACCACTTAACATCAATGCGTCTGTACGGTAGTAGATTGCATTAGCTATATCTGTTACCTCGGCACGAGTCGGGCGTGGGTTGGAAATCATGGAGTGAAGCATCTGAGTTGCCACGATTACCGGCTTTTTCACTTCTACGCATTTACGTATCAGTGTGCGTTGGATGCCCGGGATTTTCTCGGCAGGAACTTCGATACCCAAATCACCACGTGCAATCATAACTCCATAAGCTACTTCCAGGATTTCGTCGATATTATCCACTCCTTCCTGATTTTCGATTTTTGCGATGATTTTTATAGGACTTCCATATTCGTCCAGAATGCGTTGGATATCCATTACATCTTGTTTACTGCGAACAAATGAATGTGCAATAAAATCAAGGTCGTTCTCAATCGCCCACACAATATTTTTGCGGTCTTTTTCAGTCAACGATGGTAAATTGATACGTACCCCCGGAACATTTACGCTTTTACGGCTGCCTAAAGTGGCGTCGTTTTCTACTTCGCAAACCAGATAATCGTCTTTTTTATCGATAACTTTCAGTTCCAGGTCTCCATCGTCAATCAAGATATCACTACCGACATTCAGGTCGTTTGCGAAATTCTTATACGATACATAAATGAAATCATGCGAAGTTTCTTTATCCGGATTACCTGCGATATTCACGATTTCTCCGGTTTTGAAAGGAATGGGGGCTTGGGCTGTCGTTGTGCGGACTTCCGGACCTTTTGTGTCCATCAGGATACCTATACGGTCGGATACGGCACGGACATTATTTACAACTTTAGCTAATCCTTCTTCTGCCATGTGAGCCGTATTAAGGCGCACTACATTCATTCCCGCTTTATATAATGCGTCGACAAATTCCACATCACAGCGCTGGTCAGAAACAGTAGCAACAATCTTCGTATGCTTTAACATATAACCTTTTTTATTCATTGGAGATTAAGTACCGGTACTTATGCTTCACCGGCTTAGGTCCAACTTCTATTAAACATCTTTTTACCTATTATTCTTATTGTAATCTTTATTCTTCCGTAAGGAAAGAGTCAAGGGCCAACCGGTAGGAATCGAGCCCGAAGCCCAAAATAACTCCTTTACAGGCTGCCGAAATCATGGAAACATGACGGAAGGTTTCCCGTGCATGTACATTGGATATATGCACTTCAATGACTGGGGTCGTTACAGCTTTTATTGCATCATGTAATGCTATGGAGGTATGCGTATAAGCTCCGGCATTCATGATAATTCCATCATAATCAAAACCAACCTCATGTATCTTGTTAATCATTTCTCCTTCTATATTGCTTTGAAAGTAAGCAATTTCGCATTGGGGATATTTTGCACGCAATTTGCTTAAATAGTCTTCAAATGAAGCTTTGCCGTATACTGTTGGCTCCCGTTTGCCTAACAGATTAAGATTTGGGCCGTTGATAATCTGAATTTTCTTCATTTTGCTGTAATTTGTTACCTTTGTATTATCCATCCTTCAACGGATGAAAAATACCGTGCAAAGGTAATGATTTAATTTGACACATACATAATGACCAATCTATAATGCAACAGGGAAAAGATATAATTAACCGATATAATACCTATCTCCGTTTGGAGAAAGCGCTTTCAGCCAATTCCATTGATGCCTACCTGACTGACCTGGACAAGTTAATCCGTTTTGTGGAAAGCGAAGGACTGAAGTTTGATGAAGTGTCTTATGAAAATCTTCAACAATTTGTCGCCCAGCTTCATGATGTGGGAATCCATCCGCGGTCGCAGGCAAGAATTATTTCAGGTATCAAATCGTTCTATCGTTTTCTTTTCCTGGATGGCTATATAACAGTTGATCCGACCGAATTGTTAGAAACTCCCAAGATTGGATTGAAACTTCCTGAAGTATTGAGTGTGAATGAAATAAATGATATATTGGACTCCATAGATCTTTCTGTTCCGGAAGGACATCGCAACCGGGCGATGCTGGAAGTTTTGTATAGTTGCGGTTTGCGTGTTTCAGAACTTATAAATCTTCGTTTTACGGATATTTATATTGACGAAGGATTTATAAAAGTAGAAGGGAAAGGTGGCAAACAAAGATTGGTCCCGATATCGGATATAGCTATACGGGAGATAAAGAATTATTTGTATGACCGTAATACGGTCGTAGTGAAAAAAGGATTCGAGGATGTATTGTTTTTAAGTCGCCGGGGAACTTCATTATCGCGTATCATGGTGTTTCATATTATTAAGCAACAAGCTGAACTGGCAGGAATAACAAAGAATGTAAGCCCGCATACCTTCCGGCATTCTTTTGCGACCCATTTATTGGAGGGTGGAGCGAACCTTCGTGCCATCCAGGAAATGCTGGGGCACGAAAAGATTACTACCACTGAAATTTATACACATATAGACCGTCAGTTTTTGCGGAAAGAGATTTTGGAACATCATCCGCGAAATAAATAGGATAAATCAGATTAACGGCTGCATTCTTCCTATTAGTTCATCTCCTAAAGCTCGTTTTACAATAATATGTTCTTTAACGGCTGTGACGAACGGGTTGCTCTCGAAAATGCCTCGTACACCTTCAAAGTCTTCCTGTTTTTCTTTGGTGGAACCATCTACTCCGAAACCGGTCATGGAAATGAGGGAGAACTCCTTGCGGGCGTCTTTGTATAAACGCTCATCCAGCCCGATAACGGAATCTTTCCAGCAGCATACGATATTAATGATTTGTTGTGCGGAAACACTGCCCAAGTCTATCTGGTAATATTCCTGTATCTGGTTGTAAGCCCATGTCCATTCCATTTCATAATAACGTTTATGCATGGAGGTGAAAAAATCTTCGATGACATCCAGCGAATGAATATTACCGTTTTCGATTTCTTCGATTAAACAATCCAGTTCAACTTTTGGTAAAAAGAGCCCGGATAAATCCAGCCATTCACCGAGTCCTTGCTGGCAAGTAGGTTTTAACTGTTCCCATACTTCTTCTATTGATTTAAAGGCTGTGCCTTCCAGTCGTTTGATCAGGGAATTACCCAGAAACTTATTGATCGCCATCTTATACAGTTCAAGAGCTGTACGTAGAGAGGCCCCTTTGATGCGGGTATTTTGGTAGTAATAGATTTCGGATGTTTCTCCGACCAGGCTTTGGAGATTTCTCAATATTTCCGAGGCCTTAAGCATTTTCTGGATGGTATACGGACTGAGAAGATTATAATTAATCATATCCAGGCGGACCGGGTCTTTCCGTTTGTCACGTTTAGGCCATTTTTGGGCATCACGGATAGTCCCTACGCTCCGGAGGTTTACACCTGGAACCAGATAGGTCTCGTCATCATTCTCAATCAGATAAGAGAAAGGCATATCTGTTGTGTCGCTATGGTGGTGATGGCGTCCCATAACCAGTGAAAAAGCTCCGACGCGGGCAGGCCATAAAATATAAGAATCACTGGTGGTTTTGGAACCACGCTCCACAATTCCCTGGTGAATAGGCCCTAATTTATACATATGGTTACTCTGGTTGGAGCCACTGCCTGCATTCAGAAATGAATACATGCCTGCAATCAGTAAGCTGCTTTTATGCATGGACACAGTAAACGGACCGGCAAAAATAGCACATGCTTCACCGTTTTCAAATGCACAATTACTGAATAGCAAAGAATCGTGTGCGGAGAAATTATGTGTTATGTGGCAAGCTTGTCCGATAAAACAACGGATAATTTTTGCGGCATCGGCAACAACCGCACCGGAAGATATGATGAAATCCTGGGCAATTACACTGTCGCCAATATAAACAGGGGCCGTTTCATTACTGTTGATGGTTCCGTTATAAAGCCGGGTACTGTTTTCTATGGTCGTATAATCGCCAATAGCAACATTACGTATTGTACCGGTATTAATAATCCGCACTTGTTTGCCTATTTTCCCACGATCTGAACTGATGCTTTTTGAATAATCGGCTATCAGTTCCTGTAAGCGTCCAATCAATAAGGGACGGTGGCGGTAAAGAGCTATGACATAGGCTAAAGAGGCCGATAATGCGTTATAGATAGGGACTTCACGTCCTCCGGTTTCATTCAATACGGAAACAGGAATATTGTTTCCGAAAGAACTTTCTCCTTCGACAAACATGACATTGATATTCAGAATAACACATTCGTCACCGATTTCATAATTGGCAATATAATTATGTACATCTTCTATCAGGACATTGTTCCCTATCGTACAGTTATGGAGGGAGGCATTGCGGATTCCGCTGTGTTTTCTGACTCCTCCGGCAAATGTTATTTCTTTTTCAAAATAGCCTAATACAATATCTCCGGAGAAACGGGTATTACTTACAAATTCGGGTCTAAAGGGAACTGCAACTCTTATGTTCTCCCAATTTTCGGCACTACAGCCATTTGATTGCAACCGGACGATTTCATCCGGTTGTAATTTTCTTGTTTTGTCCATAATTTATTGTTCTTCTTCATCGTATTGCTGGAAGAGAAAATCGTTATAGGGAAAACGGGTGATGTGGATTTGTTTTACCCGTTCATACAATAAAGATTTCAGTGCATCGATATTTGTCCGTTCTTTCGCAGAGACAAATATGCAATTATCCTGTAATTTCCCCATCCAAGTTCGTTTTAATTCATCGAGGTCTATATTTTCTCTGGTACGTGGTGTCAAATCATCTTCATCTTTTTGTACAAAAGTGAAGGCATCGATTTTATTGAACACCATAATCATCGGTTTTTCCGAATTATCTATTTCTGCTAAAGTCTTATTTACTACTTCAATCTGTTCTTCAAAGGTCGGATGGGAAATATCTACTACATGAACCAGTAAATCGGCTTCCCGTACTTCATCCAGGGTTGATTTAAACGATTCGACCAATTCTGTAGGCAATTTACGGATGAAACCTACTGTATCGGACAAAAGGAACGGGAGGTTTTCCACAATTACTTTGCGAACAGTTGTATCTAATGTGGCAAATAGCTTATTTTCTGCAAAAACTTCACTTTTGCTTAGCTGGTTCATTAGCGTGGACTTGCCGACATTTGTGTAACCGACTAATGCCACGCGTACCATTTTCCCCCTGTTTTTGCGTTGTACGCTTTTTTGTTTGTCTATTTCAACCAGATCCCGTTTCAACTTTGAAATCTTGTCCAGGATAATACGCTTATCCGTTTCAAGCTGGGTTTCACCCGGACCGCGCATTCCCACTCCGCCACGTTGACGCTCCAAATGTGTCCACAACCGGGTCAGGCGGGGCAACATGTATTTATACTGGGCAAGCTCGACCTGTGTCTTGGCATGAGCCGTTTGGGCACGGCGGGCAAATATATCGAGAATGAGGTTGGTACGGTCCAATATTTTGACCTGCAATTCCTTTTCTATATTACGTAATTGCTTGGCAGAAAGTTCGTCGTCGAATATAACCAGACCGATTTCATTTTCTACCACATATTCTTTGATTTCCTGTAATTTACCGCTGCCTACAAAAGTTGTGGTGTTTGGGTAGTCCATTTTTTGTGTAAAACGCTTGACTGCATCCACGCCGGCTGTATCAGCAAGGAATGCCAGTTCATCCAGATATTCCTTTACTTTTTGCTCGTTTTGTTCGGCAGTGACCAGACCTACTAAAACAGCCTTTTCTGTTTGTGCTTCGGATATGATAAATTCTTTCATACGGCAAAGATAATCATTTCGGTTATTTCTTTATATTTGTAAGCAAATTAACAAACCAAAATTGTATTAACTATGAAAAAGAGAATGTTACAATGCTACCTGTTTAGTGTACTGCTCAGCCTTTCTTTCGTCTTTCAATCTGTTAAAGCCCAACTTTCCGATCCTGCCGGGTGGCGTGAATTTGTGGATAGTAATGAAAATGTACTTATATCGGATACATTCCGTTTACAGACATTCGGTGATTCAAAGGGGGATAACTGGAATTACCAGACTCAGGGTTCTGTTAAAATTATGGACGTGTCTTCTGTCGATATAGATAATCTTGGCGGTAAAATGGGATTAAGGATTTCTCCGGGAGCCAGTTTGCTCTTTTCAAAATATGACCGGACTCATTCGGATGTGTCTGTAAATCTTTATTATGGAGGGAATTACTTAAACCGTTCGGATTTGCTGGATATAACGATTTATTATGAGGAAGGGGAGAAAATCAATAATCTTTTTCGTCCGTCAAAAGATAATGCTTTCTGTCAGTATTCATCGGTTCTGATAAGAAATAATCCGGTTGCATTTACGGTAAATGCAGCATTTTCAGATAATACAAAGGGGTATTATTGTGTGAAGTATGCGCTGGCGTCGGGTAAAATTCAGCAATATTCCTTATTTGAAGGCAGAGGGAACTGGCAGGATACACTTCGTTGGTCTCATCTTCCGGCTTTGAGGAATAGGTGTGCGTTGATTCAGGGTAATATGGTATTATCTTCTGAAATTTATTGTAAACAGGTTTGTATGGGTGGAGCGACTATGCACATTACCCGGGACGGTTGTCTGAGTACGGAAGATCTGCAGTTGTATAATACAGAGCTGGTCTCTCAAGGCCGGATGAAGATAAATGGACGTATTAAGCTACAGAAAAAGCTGGAAGAAACCGGGAAATGGTATTTTGTCTCATTCCCTTTTAATGTATATCCGGGCAATGTGGGAGAAGGTCTTGAACAGAAAGATGGAACACCTAATGCAGGTGGAAATTTCTTTTATGTCCAGCGATATGATGGGGAAAGAAGGGCGAATAGTAACCAGGCTTCCGGTAATTGGGAGGTCCTGCCTGTTATAAATTCTCAGGAAACTCCACTGTTTGAAAAGAATAAAGGATATTTAATAGCTTTGGATGAGAAAGCGGATAACAAGATTCTTACCGTTTTTTCCGAACCGGGTGAAATTCCGGATGATTTTGCAAAGAATGGTATTATTCCGGTGGATGTCCCGGCTTCTACAGGAGAAGCCAAACCGGAAAATTACGGTTGGTATCTTTGTGGAAATCCTTTTCCGGCTCCTCTGTCTCTTTCCCGGATACGGAATAATCCGGCTTTGGATGGTTATGTATATGTGTATGAGGGGAATCAGTATAAGGCATATCCGGTAGGGAGTAATTACGCCCTTCCCTCTTTTGCCGCGTTTTTTGTAAAAGCATCTGCCGGGACTCAATTAGAGGTTATTAATCTTGATACATCTGATGAAAATGTTTTGTTACAATTGGCTTCTCCGCTAAGCTCGATGAAGATGGAACCGCTTTCAGTTATGAATACTTCTGCTTCGGAAGAGATGAAGGAAAGTGAAGTATCGAGTTTTGTCAGAGATAATACTGTTTATATAAACCGGGGTAAAGGGAATGGTTATGTCCGTTTATTTAATCTTGCCGGAAGCTGTCTGTTTACACAAGCAATAGGGGAAGGAAGCCAGTCTGTGCCATTAACTTGCCCCTCCGGTATTTATATTGTCGAGGTTGTATCAGGAGAATATAATGCACGATATAAAACTGTAATATCCAGATAAAAAATGATTTACTAACATTCCTTATAAGTTTTGAGCAGGAAGGTATACAATATTTTTCCTAAGTTTGCGCCCCGTTTAAATGTTAGAAGCATGAAAAGAATTAATATTACTACAGTAGTCTTATTGATTTATCTAGTCGTTATATCCATAATCGGCTGGCCGGGTAAATATGTCCAGCCGGATTATGTGAAATATTTTTGTACGATAGGCATTACTCTTGTTGTTATTTTCTTTTTGCGTTTTATACAGATAAAACGTTTTAAGATGCGTGAAAAGGCTAAAAAAGAAAAAGAGTAAAGAAGATTGAGGCTATCTATGAATCTGTATAAGAAAAAAGAATTTCCGCATCTGCTATTGTTCCAAAAACAGAGGTTTTAGTGTTAATACCTTTCTTATGTTTTTTCCAAACCATAGTTATGATTTTCCAAAACCATAGTTATGATTTGGGAAAAACATAACTATGAGGCTATCGTACACACAAATCTAAATCCACTTCCGGGAATTATTTATTTTTAGGGTACAAAGCTATATTTCTACAAAAGAGGTAGGACTTTTGTATAGAAGAAAAGCAGGTCTTTTAGAGCTAATGATGACTTTCATTTATGTATTTCATAAAAAATATATCGTTTTTCGATAAAAACATTTGGAGATATAAAATATAATATATTCTTTTGCATATCGAAAAACGATAAATAATATCTGCAAAACAAAATAACAACTCTATGAAGACAAGATTAAATATACTGACATATCTGATACTTCTGGCTTTCGGATTACAAATGGGATATTCGCTTTTCTATTCCTGGAGTGATATTTCTTCTTCTTTCCGGAGAGGATATGAAAAAGCAGACAGATTTTCGGAGAAAAGATTTGAATCCGGTAAAAAACAGAACAAGGATGAATCTCTGAACAGCCATTGGCTGACTTTGCGGAAGAACGAAGCAGGTCCGGTTCTTATCGATTCAGTATATAATGCAAAGACCGGTAAATATGCTCCGGCTAGCATAACGGGTGTATTGGTAGAACTACCGGAGGAAGGAACTACCGGTTATTCTATATTGATATGCATGCTTGGAATGTTTTTGCTTCCAACGATAATTGTTTTGGTGATTCTGTTTCTCAAATTGATAAATTCGGTTAAATCAGCCGCAATATTTACGTATGCAAATATTTGGCGTTTGAGAGGAATGGGAATTTGTCTGCTTATTTTGGGGGCTGTATCTGTATTGGGAAATTATGCTGGGTGGCTTACTGCTACTTCTTTAATAGATATTCCGGGATACCGGATAACATCTCAGGATATTATTGAATTTTCTTGGTTTATTAATGCGGCGGTTTTGTTTCTTGTTGCTGAGATTTTCGCCATGGGATTAAGAATGAAAGAAGAACAGGAATTAACAATATAAATACATAAAATAGTATGAAACAGTTTTTTAAAACAGTATTTGCCTCCACTTTCGGAGTGCTGATAGCAGTGGGTATTCTGGGACTTTGTTCCTTTTTCATGATTGTAGGCATTGCTGCCAGTGCCGGAGGTTCGTCTGAGTATGTACCGGAAAAGAATGCAGTCTTTAAACTGTCTTTATCAGGTACATTGGTGGAACAGGCAGTTAAAAATCCATTTTCCGAATTGATGGGTGAGAGTAGTAGCCAAGTCGCTGTTCAGGATGTGATTAAGGCAATTCGTCGTGCTAAAACAAATGAAAATATAAAAGGAATCTATATGGAAGCCGGTTCCTTATCAGGGGGCTTTGCCAGTTTGGAGGCTATCCGTCGTGAATTGCAGGATTTTAAAGAAAGCGGAAAGTTTATAGTTTCTTATGGAGATTCTTATACACAAGGAAGCTACTACCTATGCAGTGTTGCCGATTCCGTTTTTCTGAATCCGCAAGGAAGTGTATCGCTTGTAGGTCTTGCTTCACAGGGCATATTTTATACAGGTCTTGCCGAAAAAATCGGGGTGGAACATTATATCTTTAAGGTAGGAACTTATAAAAGTGCGGTAGAACCGTATTTCCTGAAAAAGTTTAGTGATGCTAACCGTGAGCAGCTAACAGCTTTATTAGGTAGCGTGTGGGGTAATATTACTTCTGCAATTGAGGGTAGTCGCGCTATTTCTTTCGATGAATTGAATCGTTATATGAATGAAGGCTTGGCAATGGGACAGGCTTCTAATGCTATCGACAGTAAACTGGCTGACGGGCTCCGTTATCGTTATGAAGTGGAAAATACGGTAAAAGAAATGGCAGGGCAGGATGCTGATGGCAAGTTGAAAACTGCGGATGTGGATAAAGTCGCTTCCATTAAAGTAAAAGAAAAAGAGAATAAGGATAAGATTACAGTTTTGTATGCGGAAGGTGAAATCAGAGAGGATGAATCTTCTTCTCCTTTCGGTGCGGATGAGCAGGTTATTTCAGAGGAAATGGCCAAAAAACTGCGTAAGTTGAAAGATGACGATAACGTGAAAGCTGTTGTATTCCGTGTAAACTCTCCGGGTGGCAGTGCTTATCTTTCTGAACAAATATGGAAAGAGGTTGTAGAGTTGAAGGCAAAGAAGCCAATTGTAGTGTCTATGGGAAATTATGCGGCTTCCGGTGGATATTATATTTCCTGTGCTGCAAATAAGATTGTTGCAGAACGTACGACCCTGACCGGTTCAATCGGTGTATTTGGCGTATTTCGTAATTTTACCGGAACCTTTGAAAAATTGGGTGTGACAACAGATATTGTAAAAACAAATACGTTTGCCGATTTAGGCGATATAAGCCGTCCGATGCGTGAAGATGAAAAGGCATTGATACAGCGTAGCATAGAGCAAACTTATGATTTGTTCCTGACGCGTTGTGCCGATGGCCGTGGCATGACAAAAGCGGAGATCGATTCTATCGGGCAAGGACGTGTATGGACAGGCGAACAGGCTTTGGAAAGAGGTTTGGTTGACCAGTTGGGAGGTCTGGATGTGGCAATTAAGGAAGCTGCGACTTTAGCGAATTTAACGGATTATTCCGTAACGGTTGCTGATGGTCCGAAAGATTTCTTTACTAAGTTCCTTGAAAAGAAAATGGACGGAGTAAAAGTATCCATGGTAAAATCTGTGTTGGGCGAAGAACAGTTCAAGTTGTTCTCTACTATCCGGCAGGCAGAAACCGAATCCGGTATCATTGCTCGTATGCCGTTTACTATTAGTGGATTATAACGTTAATAATTCATGCGATGAAGAAACAATTGAATATAATCTGTATACTGGTATTCCTTAGCTTGGGCTTTTCTTTGCTTCCCCATATTTATGCAATGGGCACAGGTTTTGTCGCTGGTTTTAAAGAAGGTTGGAATGAAACAAGGGTATTGAAAAGAGGCCTGTCGGAAACAACTCATAGAAGTCCCGTAGAATTGTTTTTAATGCCTGATTTTGGTGGTAATGTAATTCAGTTGGAGAATCTTAAAACAGGAAAGATGCTGGATGTGCAGATGGTCAGTGCTATCGTATGGACGGACCAGAATGCACAAGGTATTCCGAGTTTTATATTTGCTATTCTGGAGTTTATTTATATTGTTACCATTGTCTGGGCCGTCATCAGTTTTTATAAATTGATAAACACGATCAACCACCAGATTATATTCGATTGGATTAATGTCCGCCGGTTAAATAAATTGGGAATACTATTGTTGATTTCTGCTGTCATAGTAATAATAATCAATTTGTTGAATTATTATTCGGTGGCAGAAGATATTGCCCTGGATGGCCATTCAATGAATTTCTTTGAAGTGTTTAACACAATTAATTTGATATTGGGCTTGATAGCCCTTTTGGTAGGCCGTATATTCGCTATGGGTATTCGCTTGCGTGAGGAACAGGAGTTGACTATCTAAAAAAAGGAATAAAAAAGATATGGCTATAATTGTAAATTTGGATGTGATGATGGCGAAACGGAAAATCTCGCTGGGAGAACTGGCGGAACGTATCGACATTACACCAGCGAACCTGTCTATTTTAAAGACAGGGAAAGCGAAAGCCATACGCTTCTCCACCCTCGAAGCAATTTGTAAGGAGCTGGATTGTCAACCGGGGGATATATTAGAGTTTAAAGACGGAGATTAAGATTATCAGGCATATAAATAGTCTGATGGCTTACAATTTGTAAGTGAGTGTGTGGCGTTGTTGTTGTAAAAATATTTTCGTAGTGTTAAATATGGTGTATTTTGTGACTATTTGTAATGATGATATTGCTTAATATAGATAAAACGACTACTTTTGCGCGACATTTTGAAATGAGCAACTCTCATAATACTTTTTTATAATATTTCATAGACACATAGAAAAGGCACGAATAACAAAAGACGTGAGTCCCTGTTATTAGTGCCTTTCTTCTTTTTACTTATAAATTGACAGTTACTCTGTAGAATTACAGGAATAACTGTCTTATTTTTATTGTATCCTTAAGTTACTTGATGATTTTTTCCAGTTCGGATAAATTCTTTGCAACATCTTCATCCGTCAACTCGTAGTTTGTTAAGTCTCCCGACAGATACTGGTCGTAAGCAGCCATATCTATCAATCCGTGTCCGGACAGGTTGAATAAGATTGTACGAGGTGTTCCTTCTATTTTAGCTTGTTCAGCCTCACGGATGGCAGCAGCAATAGCATGTGCGGACTCTGGCGCAGGGATAATGCCTTCGCTTTGCGCAAATAAAGTTGCGGCCTTAAAAGTGTCGAGCTGTTTGATGTCCACTGCTTCCATCAATTGGTCTTTCATCAACTGGCTGACGATTGAGCCTGCACCATGATAACGTAGGCCACCTGCATGGATATTGGCAGGTGCGAAGTTATGTCCTAATGTAAACATCGGGATCAATGGTGTATAACCGGCTTCATCGCCGAAGTCATATTGGAATTGTCCGCGCGTCAGTTTGGGGCAGGAAGCCGGTTCGGCAGCAATGATACGGACATTCTTGCCTTCTGTCAGTTTATGACGGATGAAAGGGAATGAGATTCCGGAGAAATTGGAACCGCCACCAAAGCAACCGATTACTACATCCGGATATTCTCCGGCCATTTCCATCTGTTTTTCTGCTTCCAGTCCGATTACTGTTTGGTGCAACATAACATGGTTCAATACGCTGCCTAATGTATATTTACAGTTAGGTGTCTGCATTGCCAATTCTACAGCTTCGGAAATGGCAGTTCCCAGACTACCCTGGTAATTCGGATGGTCTGTCAGGATTTTACGCCCTGCTTTGGTACTCATACTCGGAGAAGCAATAACTTGTGCCCCGAATGTTTGCATGATAGAGCGGCGGTAGGGCTTTTGATGGTAGCTGACTTTTACCATATAAACAGCCAGTTCCAATCCGAAAGCTTTCGCAGCATAGGATAAAGCGGCACCCCATTGGCCCGCCCCTGTTTCCGTTGTAATATTCGTTATCCCTTCCTGTTTGCAGTAATAAGCCTGTGCAAGGGCGGAATTAAGTTTGTGGGAACCGATAGGGCTTACACTTTCATTCTTGAAGTAGATATGTGCAGGCGTATCCAATGCTTTTTCGAGTCCGGTTGCACGTACCAGGGGAGTAGGACGCCATACCTTATATAATTCACGAACTTCTTCCGGGATTTCAATCCAGGCGTCGGTCGTATTCATTTCCTGATGAGAAACTGCTTTTGAAAATAAAGGATACAAATCTTCCTCTTTGAGGGGCTGCTTGGTCTGCGGGTTCAAAATAGGAAGAGGTTTGTTGGTCATATCGGCAACAACATTATACCATGCCGTGGGGATGTCCTTCTCCTGCAATAAGAATTTTTTAGTACTCATGATTTATATCTGTAGTTTACAAAATTAATCTTTTTAATGATTAAGGCTTACAACCTGGAAGCAAAGGAACAAATAATATTTCTTTCTTCAAATGGAATAGGTGAAAATATATACCTTTGCCACCTCAAATACGGGAAATCGATAATTAATGACAAAATGAAAAAACTATTGGCATTTCTGATTGCTTTTTGGGTTATATCAGAAGTTTCGGCACAGAAAAAGAACTTTACTTACAAGTTTTACGGGTTCATAAGAGGGGATTTATTTTATAATACACGTGCGAATATGGCACCTGTCGACGGGAATTTTTATTTATATCCGTTAGATAAGAAGCCGGATGCAGACGGTAAAGATTTGAATGCGGGTCCTAATGGCAGTTTTTATACGTTTACTACCCGGCTCGGCTTGGATTTGACAGGTCCCAATATAGGTACGGCACGCACTTCTGCTAAAGTAGAAACAGATTTCGGGGGCTTTTCCGCAAGTACTACAATGTTGCGTATCCGGCAGGCTTATGTGGCACTCGATTGGGATAAAAGTAATCTGTTGATAGGGCAAACCTGGCATCCTTTGTTCGGTTCTGTAATGCCGGATATTTTGAATCTTTCTACTGGTGCGCCTTTCCAGCCATTCAATCGCAGCCCGCAAATCCGTTACCAGTATAAAACAGGCAAAGTTAAGCTGACAGCATCCGCACTTTGGCAATTACAATATTTATCGAGTGGCCCGAAAGGGATGAGCGAGGAGTACATCAAAAATAGTTGTGTGCCTGAATTTTATATAGGAGCTGATTATACATCTTCCAATGGTTGGTTGGCTGGTGCCGGGATTCATCTGATTTCATTGAAACCTCGTACTTCTTCCGAATGGAATGGCCAGGAATATAAGGTGAATGAGCGTATGACTACCACTTCTTATGAAATCCATTTTAAATATACCGGACGAAACTATGCTTTTGCCGCAAAAAGCCTGATGGCTTCCTGTCTTGACCAGACCGCATTGATAGGCGGTTATGGAATCAGTGCCATTCATCCGGAAAATGGGGAACAGGAATATACCCCATACCGCCATTCTACAACCTGGGTTAATTTTACATACGGAACAAAATGGAAAGTACATCTTTTTGCCGGGTATACTAAAAATATGGGAACGACAAAAGCTTTGGCTTCCACGACGAAATATGGCATGGGATTGGATATAGATCAATTGCTTTCCGTGAATGTCGCATTTTCTTATAATTTGCCACACTGGCAGTTTGGTATGGAGTATAATCCGGCTACGGCCTGGTATGGTTCGACCAATATGGAAAATGGAAAGGTTACCGATACACATGCTGTAACCAATCACCGTATTCTTGCCTTGGTAATGTATTATTTTTGATGGATTTTATGCACAGGAAAGTTATTGACCGTTCTACCTGAGAAGGTGGGGCGGTTTTGTTGTTTTAAGCCCCTTTTTAGTGTGTCAAAATGTTTGTGTTTTGTATGAATTGGTGATGTTTTGACGGAATAAATCCTTTTGCGCTGACGTGTTAGATGCGGATGAATGGTTTTTTAGGGAAAACCGGGCTTTTTTTCAGGCAAAAAGGGATTATTTTCGCACTATCCGGCACCTAATTCCATCTTTTCGAAGGATAATTCCAATAATCCGCGCAACTAAATCCAACTATCTGCGCACCAAAAAACAACTATCCGCGCGGATAAAACACCTATATTTTGAAATCAAAACATATATGTTTCGATTTCAAAGCATATATGTCCTGTTTTTAGATGTTATTGGGCACGGACGCAACGCTGGAATGATTGAAAAACCGAGCATGATGCGGGTGTTAAATAATTTATTATATTCTGAAAAACGTAACTATATGACTTATTAATATCCGTGTCCTGTCATTTCGTAATTATAAATCCATCAGCGTAAACAAACGGATAAATCTTAACCTCCCGAGAGTGGCGTATTTACAACGCTTCCCGTGCCTGCCTTCATATAATCCGCGTATGCATGGGGCGTTTTGTCATTTTGATATTTGGGTCTCTATTCTGATTAGTAATGGCCGATTAATCAATTTCATGATAAATTGTTACCTTTGCGCAAAATTTAAATAGATGAGACGATTAACTGTACTGTTGTGTTTTTTCCTGTGCACATTGTTGAGTGCTGTTTATGCACAAAAAAAGAAATTTTCTTATAAGTTTTATGGGCAGGTCCGGGGAGATTTGTTTTATAATTCCCGTTCTAACGCTGAAATAGTAGATGGATTATTTCATCTTTATCCGAAAGATATTGCTCCGGATGCTGATGGTAAAGATTTGAATGCACGTCCGGACGGGAGTTTTTATCTGTTATATTCCCGTTTAGGATTGGATGTCAGCGGACCGAATATCGGTAAAGCAAAGAGTTCTGCGAAGATAGAGTTGGATTTTCGTGGTTCCGGAAGTAATTTTGCTCTATTCCGTATCCGCCATGCTTATGTGAATCTGGATTGGGGAAAATCTGCCGTATTGATAGGGCAGACTTGGCACCCTTTATTCGGGGATGTTTATCCGCAAATGTTGAATTTGTCTACCGGAGCTCCATTCAATCTGTTTAACAGAAGTCCGATGCTTCGTTACCGTTATACGAACAGTGGTTGGCAGTTGACTGCTGCAGCCATCTGGCAGTTGCAATATTTATCTGCGGGCCCTAACGGGAAGAGTGAGGAATATATAAAGAATAGCTGTATCCCTGAATTTTTTGTAGGAGCTGATTATAAAGGGAGTAATTGGGTTGCCGGTGCCGGAATGGAAGTTCTTTCATTAAAACCGCGTACGCAGTCGACGGTGGGACAGAGTGTTTATAAAGTAAATGAACGGATTACCTCTCTTTCGTTTGAGGCTCATGCAAAATATACGAACAATGACTGGATGGTTTCTGCCAAAACAATGCTTGCCTCTAACCTGACACAAGGTTGTATGTTGGGAGGATATGGGGTTACTGCCATCGATGCCCGTACCGGGGAGCAGGAATATACTCCTTTCCGTCATTCTACCACTTGGATAAATGTTGTGTATGGAAAGAAATGGCAACCGGGCTTATTTGTCGGTTATTTGAAAAATTTGGGAACAAGCAAAGCGCTGGCCGGTTCAACTTATGGGGTTGGTTTGGATGTGGATCAGGTGTTTACAACGAATGTTCAACTGTCTTATTGTTTGCCTCACTGGAAGATTGGAATGGAATATAGCCCTTCCGTTGCCTGGTATGGTGATATGAATAAAGGCAATGGGAAAATTGTAAATACCCATTCTGTAACGAACCACCGTATATTAGGGGTTGTAATGTATATGTTCTGATGAAAGTTCTGATAATAGGAGCAAATGGCTTTGTTGGCAGGCGGATATTGAATACATTATCCGGAAAGGATGGATATATGGTGACAGCTTGTTCTTTTCATCCGGATATTTGTCCGGATGAAAGTTATCAGTATATACAGGCAGATATAAATGACTATCCGGCAATTAAAAAGCTGTTTGATATAGTTTCTCCGGAGGTTGTTATTAACTGTTCCGCTCTCTCTGTTCCTGATTATTGCGAAAAGCATCCGGATGAAGCCGATGCCATAAATATGAAGGCGGTAGCGCATTTGGCATGTTGCTGTGAAAAAGCCGGTAGCCGCTTTATCCATTTATCTACGGATTTTGTGTTTGACGGTAAAGAAGATAAACTTTATACGGAAACCGATATTCCGGCTCCGGTTAACTATTACGGAGTCTCCAAATATAAAGGGGAGTTGGCGGTTGCAAGGGAATGTGGCAATTATGCAATAGTCCGTGTAGTCGTTGTTTATGGCAAATCCTTGCCTGGGCAACATGGCAATATTCTCCAATTGGTAAAAAACCGTTTGGAAGCCGGACAGGAAATACGCGTAGTATCCGACCAATACCGTACTCCGACTTATGTAGGCGATGTGGCCGATGGAGTGGAACGCTTGATACACCATAACGCCAGTGGCATCTGGCATATCTGTGGAAAAGAATATGTTTCGATAGCAGACATGGCTTACCGGGTGGCTGATTATTTCAATTTAGACCGTTCTTTAATACATCCGGTTTCTACTAAAGAAATGAATGAAACCACTCTGCGCCCCCAGTATAGCGGGCTAAGTATAGAAAAGGCGCAGAATGAATTAGGCTATTCTCCCCATAGCCTGACAGAAGGTATGAGGAATATGGCTTAGAATCTCCAGCCGAGATTGATTTGCACAACGCTGTTTTTATAGTTTTCTCCGAAAATATTCTTATAGTTTTTGGTGAAAGTATTCGTTAAGCCGATATTGTAGTTTGCTGAAATCATCATACCCCATGCAAATTGATAACCAACACCTACCCCTAATGAAAAGTCAAAAGTCTTTGCATAATCTTTAAAGGAGAAAGTATTCAGTTTGCTTCTTACGTTAAATCCGAACTGAGGGCCGGCAAAGATATATAAACCGTTGTATACATAGCCTTTGGCATAGATTGGAATATTGATGTAGTCACTGTAGAAGTAGTTGCCAACATCCCCTTTGTTTCCCTGCATGGAATAGTATACTCCCGGTTCAATCGCAAAATGTTTAGTCAGCATAAGTTCCCCTGCCAATCCAATGTTCACACCCGGTTTAATGCTTGCTCCGCTATTTGTCATATTAGCCAGATTTAAACCGATTTTAGGAATAAAATGAAATTCCTGAGCGCTAACCTGGAGCGTTACGAACATACACAATAAAAAAAGAATCTTTTTCATATTTGTTTCATTGATTACTGATTCCTATTTAACAGTAAAAATTAAAATAATGTTGCAAATAAACAGTAAATTAAATGAATGTACAATATTTATTCGCACAATGTTTCGACGGGGAAGACTTTTAAAGTTCCTTTTTAATGAATCAACCGGGCTGAGCTTAGAAAAGAAAACGATTGTAAAGTTACTTTTGCAAGGTAAGTTCTATCACGTAATCTATATCCGTGGGGACTTCCTTGAATTTCAGCAACACGCCTTCTTTGTCTTGCGAGAACTTAACCGCGGATTTGTCTTTGAACAAAATAGCTTTCTTTACTTTTTTTCCTGTAACAGGCAGATAAAGGCCGTCATCCTGCAAGTTCAAAACATGAACATACATTTTATCTCCCTTTTCGGTTGTTACTCCCCAGTCGTGTGCCGTTACACATCCGCCACGGGTTCCGTAAATGGTTTCGCCATATGTTTTCAACCATTCGCCCATTTCTTTCAAACGGTTGATTGCTGTTGCCGGCAATTTTCCGTTGGGTTGAGGACCGATGTTCATTAATAGGTTGGCATCTTTTCCGGCAGCTTTTACCAGATAATGGATTAATGTTTTCGTGCTTTTATAGTTTTGGTCGGCAATTTTATATCCCCACATGCCGTTCATCGTTTCGCAGGTTTCGAGTGGCAAGCGGCTGATGCTTTGTCCGGATAGTCCGGCCGTGTTTTCTCCCGGAAGGTCGCGTTCGAAGATTTGAATGTCTTCTCCTTTGAAAGGAACGCCGTGGTGGTTGTTGCCGATAAGGCAACCGGGCTGTAATTTATGTATTAAGGCATATTGTTGGGGCAGTTCCCAATCGAAGTCCGGGTTTTGGTCCTGGTCCCACCAACCGTCAAACCAGATAGCACCTATCTTTCCGTAGTTGGTAAGTATCTCGGTCAGTTGGTTGTTCATGAATTGATAATAACTTTTCCAATTCGCTTTTTTCGGATCTTTGCCCGTTTCCCTTCCTGTACGTCCCATAGGGTAGTCGTCACGATACCAGTCGATATGCGAATAATATACATGCAGACGGATACCTTGTTTGTGGCATTCATCGGCAAGCTCTTTCAGCACATCGCGTTTGAATGGAGTGGCATTTACAATATTATAGTCGGAATACTTGGTGTCGAACATGGAAAAGCCCTCATGGTGGCGGGAAGTGAAACAAATATATTTGGCTCCTGCCGCTTTGATTGCCGCAACCCATTCGGCAGCATTAAACTCGATGGGATAGAAGCCCGAAGCCAGTTTGGCATATTCATCTTTGTTGATGTTTGCATTTTGCATATACCATTCGCCTTGTGCAGGCATGCTGTATAATCCCCAATGAAGGAAGATGCCGAACTTTCCGTCTTGAAATTCTTCACGTGCCTGCAAGTTCTCAGGAGCGGGTACATAGTTTTCTTGTGCAAATGTTGTGATACAACATGCGGCCGATAGCAATAAGGCCAAAAATGTTATTCTCATGGTCAAATGTATTAATTGAGGTAAATATAAGAAATAAAAATGAGCTTGATATATAAATGACACTGAGATTGATTTTCATCTTATATGCAAGCAGCGAAAGAAGAATCGGATAAATGGAAGAAGGAAGCCAAATTAAAGCCTGAATAAAGGTGTTAATATAAAAGAAAGCAGCCGTAAAAGTCTTTCAATGACTTTTACGGCTGCTAATGTATATTTTAAAAGAATGATTATCCGATATTTTTTACTTTTACCAGATATTCTGCAATCTGAACGGCATTCAGGGCTGCACCTTTCTTGATTTGGTCGCTTACAGTCCAGAAAGTCAAACCATTCGGGTTTGTAATATCTTTGCGGATACGTCCTACGTAAACAGGATCTTTTCCTGCAATGAACAGAGGCATCGGATAGTCTTTCTTAGCTGGTTCATCCTGTAGGATAACACCTTCGGCTTCAGCAAAAGCTTTACGTGCTTCTTCCACACTGATTGGATGTTCTGTTTCTACCCAAGTGGCCTCACTGTGGGCACGCATTACCGGAACACGAACACAAGTTGCACTCACTTCAATGTCAGAGTGCATGATTTTACGTGTTTCGTTGTACATTTTCATTTCTTCCTTCGTATAACCGTTGTCGGTAAATACATCTACATGAGGAATAACGTTGTATGCAAGCTGGTAAGCAAACTTTTCTACTGTAGGTTCTTCGCCTTTCAGCAATTGTTCATATTGTTTTATCAATTCAGCCATAGCTGTTGCACCTGCACCGCTGGCTGCCTGATAAGTAGATACGTGTACGCGCTTGATGTGCGACAGTTTTTCGATTGCCTTCAATGCAACTACCATCTGGATAGTTGTACAGTTCGGATTGGCAATGATACCGCGCGGACGATTCAGTGCATCTTCCGGATTTACTTCGGGAACTACCAGAGGTACATCGTTTTCCATACGGAATGCGCTGGAATTATCAATCATTACAGTACCATGTTTGGTGATGGTTTCTGCAAATTCGACTGATGTACTACCACCGGCGGAAACAAAAGCAACATCGATTCCCTTAAAGTCGTCGTTGTGCTTAAGTTCCTTAACGGTATACTGTTTACCACGGAAGGTATAAACACGTCCGGCACTGCGTGATGAGCCAAAAAGCACCAGCTCATCCATCGGGAAGTTTCTCTCGTCGAGCACACGCAGGAATTCCTGTCCTACAGCTCCACTGACTCCAACAATTGCTACTTTCATTTTGAGCACTAATTAATTTGTTTATTGAAAAAATGTAATAATTTTACCGGGCATTAAAGCAAGCTCTATTTGTGCCTCAATGCTATGGCATGCAAAGATATACAATTTATAAACAAAACCGTAAAACTATGAAACAAATCATCCTTTTTTTCTTTGTATTACTGCCTTTTTGTCTATATTCTCAGATAAATGAAACATTTGATGGGACGGGTATTTCTGAAATTTGGATTGGGAAAGACCGGAATAAATTTGTAATTAATCCCGAGGGACGTCTTCAGTTGGACATACAGCCTGTTGCATCAGGTAATGCTTCTATCGGACTGAATCTGCAGTATGCTTCTGATATGCAGTGGGAGTTTGACGTGCTTATGGAGAATATCCCCAGCAATAATAACGCCTTGTATGTATATTTATATCAGGAGAAAGAAAAGTATTATTATGTGAGAATCGGTTATTCGGGAGGAAATAAATTGGGATTATGCCGTAATGGAAACAAAGATATGTTTGAACGGTTGCCCAATAATTATAAGAAGAATTCGTGGGTCCATATCAAGGTAACCCTGGAAGAAAATAAGTATTGGACAATGTATAGCCGTCAGCATGCGGATTCTTATTATGTAGAGGAAGGACATTGCATTTATCCCGTATCCCCGGCAGAGAAAGGACAATTCCTTTTCAAATTTGTTTATACAATGGAACGTAGCCGTTTGTTTAGTCTCGATAATGTAAAAATACAATATGAAATAACGCCAACCGATACAAGCCGTCCCGAAACACCTGGGCCGTCTCCTGAAACGCTTCCCCAATTGACGGAAATCAACGTATTGTCTGTATCAGCACTTCAGTTTGTTTTTGATAAACCTGTAAATATAACGGAAGCTGTTTTCTCTGTTTCCGGTATAGGGGAAGTAACCGGGAAAACTTATTCGGACGAGACGCAAACAAGAGTTGATGTTTTTTTTAATGAGGAATTGCAGGTGGGTTCTGCTTATACGGTTTCATATGCTGGTGTTTCGGATTTGTCTGGCAATAAACTATCCTCTTTTTCCCAGGAATTGGTTTTGGAAGAGCATGGAGGAGAAGGGGATAAAGAAGAAGGCCCGGATGATTCGGGAAATAGTTCTTCCGGCGTTCTATTGATAAATGAAATTATGGCAGACCCAAAAGGTTTGGAGGAGTTACCCGAAACGGAATATGTAGAATTGTATAATACGGAAAATAAAGAACTCTCCCTTGCCGGATGGCAATTCTCTTATGGAGGAAAAGCCAAACCGGTTGGCAATATCCGTGTTCCTGCACAAGGGTATGCTGTCCTTTATCGCTCAGGAAGAGATATAGAAGTGGACGTAACCGGGATTGCTGTTCCTTTGGATAATTTTCCGTCCGCTTTGGCAAATACAGGAAAAGAATTACAGTTAATAGATACCGGTGGGAAAGTGGTGGATAAAGTCACTTATGCAAAAGCAACTCCTGCTTGCTCATGGGAACGTTTCGGGAATAAATGGGAACTGTCAAAAGACTCAAGGGGAGGTACGCCGGGATCAAAAAATAGTATTTCGGGAACAGTGCCGGATGAACCATCAAAACCTGAAATTCCTGATGAACCAGATGATTCGGACGAACCCGATACCTCTCCAGTGGAACCGGTAACCGGGACAGTTTTGCCTGGTGAGTTTATATTTAATGAACTTCTTCCGGAACCTTTTACCGGAGGAAGCGAGTATATAGAGTTGTATAACCGCTCGGAGCATACTTTGCCGGTATCAATGCTTTCTGTTGCAGTAAGGAAGGGGGATGGGGTACTTGGAACCCGTTATCCTCTTTCATCCGTTTCTGTTCCTGTCGTGGCAGGAGGATATGTGTTATTGACAAAAAGCCTGGAAGGAGTAACTTCTTTTTACGGAACGCCCTCTCCGGAAAATTTGTTTGAAATAGCAAAGTTGCCGGTTCTTGCCAATACATCTTCTACAGTCGTATTGATACGGACAGAGGATGATGTGGTAATAGATGAGATTTCTTATTCTTCCAAATGGCATGCATCTTCGATAAAAGATAAAAAAGGAGTGGCTTTGGAACGTATTGACCCGGAAAAGGAAACACAGGACCCGGCAAACTGGACTTCCGCATTGGAAGCTGATGGATATGGAACCCCCGGTTTCCAAAACTCCCAATATGCTGAATCAACGATGGGGAATGAGGAACCCACAGGTATGGAAGCACCTGCATATAAAACAGAAGAGGACAGTTACCGGATTTCGTACCTGTTGGATAAGTCCGGTTATAATTGCCGTGCACAAGTGTTCGACTGTTCAGGAAGGTTGGCTGCGGAAATAGCTAATCATGAAGCTTTGGGGATTTCCGGTGAGTTATTGTGGGACGGATGCGGGATGGGAGGTAGTCGCCTGCCTCCGGGTGTTTATATTTTTCATGCTACGGTTTATCATCCCGAAGGAGAAAAGTTTACTGTAAAAAAAGCCTTTCTTGTCCATTAAATATAGGGAAATCTATTTCGCATTTAAACTTTCACTAATTTTGCAGCCTCATAAAACTGAATTTAGAATGAAACCAACATTATCAACAGCTTCTACCCAGGTGATGCACAGAGAGATAAAAGATTATCTGATGATTGCTTTAGGGATGGTTCTTTACGGTATCGGATGGACCGTTTTTTTGTTGCCTAATGACATTACAACCGGTGGCGTACCGGGTATTGCCTCTATTGTTTATTTTGCAACGGGCTTGCCGGTGCAGTATGTGTATTTTGGTATTAATGCATTTCTATTGATGCTTTCTTTGAAAGTATTGGGCTGGAAGTTCAGTGTGAAAACGATTTATGCTGTATTTGTCCTGACCTTCTTTCTTTCAGTGATACAGAAAGTAACGGCAGGTTTATCTCTTTTGCAGGACCAGCCGTTTATGGCTTGTGTACTTGGGGCTTCTTTCTGTGGCAGTGGCATCGGGATTGCATTTTCGGCGAATGGCAGTACCGGTGGAACCGATATTATCGCGGCTATTATCAATAAATATCGTGATATAACGCTGGGACGTGTTATTATGATTTGTGATATGATTATTATTACCTCCAGCTACTTTGTATTGAAGGACTGGGAAAAGGTTGTGTATGGTTTTGTTACGCTTTATGTCAGTAGTTTTGTGTTGGACCAGATTGTAAACAGTGCCCGTCAGTCTGTCCAGTTCTTTATCATATCGAAGAAATATCAGGAAATAGGACGTGAGATAAACGCTTTACATCGTGGGGTTACGGTGATTGATGCAACCGGATTATATACCGGTCAGGAACAGAAAATTATGTTTGTACTGGCAAAAAAACGCCAGTCGACTACTATTTTCCGTATTATTAATGATATCGACCCGAGTGCATTTGTTTCACAGAGCGCAGTTATTGGGGTTTATGGAGAAGGGTTCGACCATTTTAAAATGAAGAAAAAGAGTTGAATTTATTTTCGGTTTGATCCAAAGGTAGACAAATTGTCAAGGCTGCCCGCTGAAACCTTTATAGGAAGCTATGCTTTAGGGATTGCCGATGCCGCCAGTTAAAGAAAAGGCGGCATCGGTGATTTTTGTATAAGACGGGATGTGAAGGCTCAGATTATGTTTCATATCGAATCGCAGTCTGAATTATAAAGAGGGCTTCAAATCTTCATAACTGTATTGATTGCAATACATTGCCTTTTGTATCAAGAACTTTAAGAGTCATAGACTTTCCTTTTTTTGATAAAATCATGACTGTCGCATTCTCCGGCCGGTTTCCTCCTCCAATGACTACAGGAAAATTATTCCCTTTTGAACCTTTGGGCCAATAAGCGAAACGATGTGTGTGCGCATTAATACTTATATCAAATGGAGCTTTTGCTAATAGGTCTCCCCATAATTCCAAGCAAGGAAGATAACTCTTTTCCGACATGCCATAAAGAGGAATATGATGTAATAAAACTCTTTTAGCTGCTTTCTTGTACTTCTTGTTTGCTAATTCCTCTTGAAGAAACTTCGCTTGTTCCTTCCGGAAACCATCAAAATCATTCAGGTTATAATATACCCACGTCGAATCTGGTTTATCTTCACCACAGTCAAGAACAACAAAACGGGTATCGCCCCAATTAAAGGCTCCATAAGTTTTATTTCCTACATAATCAAAAATATTCCTCAACTGAATTGAATAGGCGTTACGTATTTCGTGATTTCCCCGGAAATAGAAAACCGGTACGGTTTCTGCTTTTACTTTTTCATTCAAATAAGATAGGAAATATACGGCTTCCGTTTCGTTTCTAGGATCGTCAATGCAGTCACCGTTAAACAAAACAAAGTCATAATCAGTCCCTTTAATTTGATCTGTTAATAGATTCATGACCTCATTCTTTTTGTGCAAATCATTGAATATAAGAGCTGTAAAATCTGATGTATTAACGTTTGGTACCGTGAAAGAATAAATATCGGAATAAGCAGTCTCCCCAAATTCCTTTTTATATGCCTCATATAAAGTAATCTCCCTGGAACAAACTCTATAATAATAGGTTATTCCCGGCTTTAAATTATTCAAGCGAATCTTATGATGTTTATTGTTGCAAATGATCTGACCATCGACAATCGTTTCTTCACGTTCTTCCAAATTACGATCCAAACCATATTCGACCCAACTATGAACTGGCACATTTGTAAACCAGGAAATCGTAATTCCTCCGTCTAACGGATTTTGTAAATAGGGCTTCGTACGAAAAATATCAGCTACATCTGCCTTTAATCTTACATCTACGAACAGTGGTAAATGATCCGAAGCGATAGGCTCATCATAAAGTACTTGACGATGTAACACAGAATATTGATTACCATTATCAAATCCGTAAATAAAATCAATACAACGATTCGGATTTTGTCCGGGAATCGTATTGTCTTTATAATTATTCAAAGGTATAAATTTCTTTTGCAAAGCATTTTGAGTAGGAGATCCTTGGACAGAATTCATATCTCCTGCCAAAAACAAAGGTTTATGTATATTTTTTAATGCATCAAATATAATGGGGACAGATAATACTTGATCTTCTTTTGTCAAAGAAAAATGAGAGCAACACATGACATATTTATCAAATTCTGCGATCAGTAATAAGCGACTTTCTTCTCTGCCGGGAAGAGGCAACATCCAATGACGTATAGGTTTTTCCTTTGAAAGTATACCGATGCCATACTTTCCCCCCTGATAGTCAATAGAAGGACCATAGGTATAGAACATATGTGTACGATCTGACAGTTCCTTCAAGGCGAAGACTCCATTATTACGTATCGATGCACTGTCCAACTCCTGTACTGCTATCACATCCGGATTCACCCGATTCATTATGTCCGCTATGCGCTGATAGTCAATAACCTCGTCCATACCCCGGCAATTCCTTACATTATAAGACATAACACGGAGTGTGTTCTCTTCCTTGGGCTCAATTGTTTTTTGCGCATTTACTGTAAATAAACAGCCAAACAAATAAGCTAACAATAATATATTTTTTTTCATATCTATCATTTTTTGGAGGCTGTGTCAAAAAAGCTATTACTGAACACAGATGACGCAGAACACGCAGATTTACGCAGATTCTTTATAAAAAACTATTGTCTACGTAAATCTGCGCCCTGTCTGCGTAGTCTGCGTTCCATAATATAGACTTTTGGCACATCCCCCTGTATTTATTTAATTATAGGCCATCATTCCAACCCGTATTCTGTGTTAGATTGGGATTCAACAAACGTTCCTGGATAGGTATCGGATATAGATAATCTTTTTTCTCATCCCAAACTTTTTTAATATGAGGATTTACGACGATACATCCATGATTTCCATTCTCCAATGTGATATCACTATTAAGTTTTAAATATTGGATATTTTTCCCTTCTAAAACCGGTTTCTCATTTTCATAAATACAAACATCCATATTTCCGTCTCCATCCAGATCAAAAGAGCCTAGCCCCGGGAAATACATCCCCTTAAATTGTTCCATGAAAGTAGATCCTTCTTTCCAACGCATCATGTCATCCCAGCGATAGCTTTCCATTACCAGTTCTATCCTTCGTTCCCTACGAATCTCAAGAATCACACCTTTATTATTTCCACTTACATGAGGATATTGCTTTTCCAAATAAGGATCCGGGTTTGCGTTAGCTTCATCCATATTAATATTAGGCATATCTACCCGGTCCCTAAGTAGCTTGATTGATTTCTCCAAATCGGTTTGAGTCAATGAACCTAATTCGGCTTTTGCCTCTGCATAAATTAATAGGGCTTCTGCAAAACGGAATAAAGGCATGTCATTAATATCCTTTTGGTTCGTATCCCATTTACGTTCTGTGACAAACTTAATTAGCTGATATCCTGTTACTGTAGAACCGAATTCTTGCACTAAAGTCTCAGTCTCACCAATTCTGGTATATCCGGGAGTACGAACTGTTTGGCTCAAACGAGGGTCCCGGTTCTTCATCTCTTCTGTAAAAAACATGGTATTATAGCCCGGTTGATCCGTAAAGCGTTTTCCGTCACGCATCAAATAACTGTTTACAAGTCGTTTCTCCAAGCCCGGACGTCCATAAGAGGCTGTCATTGTGTAATAATTCAAATTATGATATACCTGAAACTCATCACTGTATCCTCGCGCAAGAATAACCTCATCGGCAATCGCTTCATGAGAAGCGAAAAAATTTAAATAATCATTTTCCGGTTTTCCCGTATTGTAAATCTTGTATCCACTCTTCGTTATTAATTCATCCGCAGCAGCTACAGCTTCATTCAAGAAACGCTCATAGTCAGGCAAATTAAACTCGGTATGATATTTGCGAAAGGTCCCTTCATGCAAACAGATACGGGCTTTCAATGCTAATGCAGTCCAGTGGGTGATCTCATTCACTTTTTTCTCGGCGGGTAAATGCTCTATTGCATTATTAATATCCTCCAAAATGTTGTCCATAACTTCGGTTCGAGGGGTACGAGGTAACATCAAATTTTCTTCATCCTTATCGTTGATTGCATGGGTATACCAAGGTACATCGCCAAAGCGTTTTACTTTATCAAAATAAAAATAAGCTCTAAAAAAACGAGCTAACGCATCATAACGAAGTCTCGCAGCCTCATCTTTACATTTTGAGGAATTATCAAGATAGAAATTGATATTACGTAAATTTCCCCATTCCCAGCCTCCGCCACTGGTCGGAACAATTCGAGTTCCTCTCAGTTCATCTGTCAGATCCATCTTGATGATGTTATCTATTGCTTCGTTATAAACGCCTTCGGCATTAGGTAATGCATCATAAAACGAGTTTGTATAGAGCCGCAAATCATTTTCTGTATTAAAGAAAGTATTTGGAGATATAGCATCTAACGGATACTTTTCCATATCACATGCTGATAGGCTAAGTCCTATAGTCATTATATAGAGTAATTTCTTCATAAGAATAAACTTTTAATAGGTGGTTTAAAAAGTAATATCTAACCCGACAGAGAAAGTTTTTGATAAAGGATAGCTTCGTCCGTTACTATCGGCGACCGGTTGTTCCGGATCAATATAGTCTGTGACAAACGGAGTCCATGTAATCAGATTCTCACCACTGACATACAAACGGCAGTTCTGTACAAAAATCTTTTTCATCCAACGATCCGGGAGTGTATAACCGATAACCAGGTTCTTTAAACGTAAATAGCCTATGTTTTGGATATATTTATCATTCGGGTCTCTTAAGCATCCTCCGCTATTTAATGCTGTATAACCTCTTAACAGGGGGAAATACGCATCTGTATTCTCCGGGGTCCAAACCAAATCATTGAAATTCTTCGGAGTAAAAGAAAAATAAGGACGGGAATAAGGTCCCCAGAATTTATCCGCGTTTGCACTTGGATACCAATCTCTGCGACCTATACCCTGAAAAAAGGCTGACACATCTATTCCATTCCAACTGGCATTCAGGTTAAACCCGTAATTATAACGAGGCTCTGAATTTCCGATAATCTCCATATCTCCAGGATCATCTGCGGTCTTTTTTCCCGGAGAAATAACCTTATCGCCATTAAGATCTCTAAACTTCAAATCACCTGCCCGTAAATGCCCCCATTCTCCCGGGGCTTTTTGGATTTGAGTATTTACTAATTTTTGATCTACATTCCAATTGGTTGCTTCCTCATCAGTCTTAAAGAACCCATCAATACGGTATCCCCATATCTCACCGAATTTTTCTCCTTCATAGTGATTCGCCAGTAATTTATTCGGATTGTCATAACGGGTAATCTCAGATACAGCATCACCTAAAACAAACGATATGCCATAATTAAAAGGTTTTCCTTTCAAGTCAAACTGGTCTTTCCAGCTGATAACTAATTCATACCCTTTAGTTCTAAGGTCTCCGGCATTTTGTTGTGGTGAAGCTGCTCCGAAAACGGAAGGAAGTGTTTTCCCGGGTACCAGCATATCCGTGGTGTTACGAACATAGGCATCACCCGATACGTTCAATCGGCTATTCAAGAAACTAAGATCAAGACCGACGTTAACAGTTGTTGCCTTCTCCCAAGTCAAGTTGTCAATAATCGGATTTGGAGAACTTACATTCTGAGTTTTTTGTCCATCGATCAACCAATTAGACAAACTCATATTCATAGTTGAAATATAAGGGTAGTAGTTAGGGCTTTTTGTATTTACCGCCTGATTTCCTAATGATCCATAGGATGCCCTGATTTTCAAATTATTTACGACATCTTTTGCTTTCTCGAAAAAAGCCTCTTCACTTAATCTCCATCCTGCAGAAACAGAGGGGAAAAAGCCATATCGCATGCCTGACTTGAATCTGGAAGTTCCATCATACCGGCCATTTACCTCTATCAGATACCGATCGTTAAAGTCATAATTAGCGCGGAAGAATGCGCCAAACAAAGCATAATCATAAGCACCTCCTTCTACTAACATATCCCCGGTTGCCAGTTGTAAATCATTCAGTGATTCTGATATCAAGTTTTTGCGAGAAGCAAAAAGCCGGGAATGCTTTTTATTCTCATAATTCACGCCAGCAGTTAAACCTACAGTGTGTTTTCCAAATGTTTGATTATAATTTGCATATACATTTGCGACATGCATAGGGTCAAACCACATCGTTTTTTTTAGCTGATCCGTATTGTAATTAGGAACTTCTTGAATAATGCCCGGTTGTATTGAGTAAGTTGCAACTGTAGAGCGATACCAATCATCTGCTATATAGAAAGAATACGTATAATCCGCATTCAATTTGATATATTTAGTTATATCAAGTTCTAAGCTCGTTGTTGTTGTAAATTCATGGATTCCCTTTGCGCCTTTTGTTCCGCCGTCAAGTAGCATCGCATAAAGACCGTCACCAATAGAATAATTATTTTTCAATGTATTATAAGTAGCTGTTCCATCCGGATTTATTGGTGCATAGCAGGGTAAGGCATGAACTGTTACATATACGAAATTAGGATTACCTCCACCTTCACGTCCATAATAAGTATAATTCTTGTCGTAATATGAAGTATTGTTAGAAACTTTCAGGAAAGGGAATAACTGTGCATTGATTTTACTACGGAAATTATAAGATGTAAACTTATCCGTATTGATCTTCATAATGCCATCTTTCGTATAAAAATTACCGGAAAGCAGGAAATTGATTTTTTCAGTGCCTCCGGATAAATTTATACTGTGAGACTGGGAAGGTTGATGAGAATTAAATACAGTATTCCACCAGTCATAGTTCCCATAATAATTATAAATGTCTTTTCCATTAACATTCTTCACCACAGTCCAGGGACGGGAAGGATCTTCTGTCTTATCATATCTGCGTGCCTCTAACTCCGCCATATCTTCATCGGTATAACGGGTGTATGTATTTCCTGTGGCACGACGGAATGCCTCATCCAATAAAGAAACAGCCTCATAACCTGAAGTCATAAAATCAGTACGGACCGTAGGTTTGGATGTCGCAAAAAATGTCCCGTAAGAAACACTCATTTTTCCTGCTTTTGCACTTTTTGTTGTCACTAAGATTACACCAAATGCACCACGAGCTCCATAAACAGCAGAAGCTGCAGCATCTTTCAACACAGATATCGACTCGATATCTTTAGGATTCACACGATTGATATCACCCGGAACGCCATCGATCAGTACCAATGGCTCGCCTCCATTAATCGATGCCTGTCCGCGAACATTAATAGAGCCTCCGGCACCCGGTTCTCCTGTAGAAAAGGTGATATTTACATTTGGCATGGTTCCTTGCAATATTTGAGTTGCATTAGATACAGGTCTGTTTTCTAATTCTTTAGCGGAAACTTGCGCCACGGCTCCTGTTAGATTAACTTTCTTTTGTACGCCATATCCAACTACAACAACCTCATCCAGGTTTTGGGTATCTTCCGTAAGCTTTATTTCAACTGTAGATTGATTTTTTACTGCAATTTCTTTGGAATTATAACCTATGTAAGATATTAAAAGAATATCTGAAGGTGAAGCTTCTATACTATAGTTCCCATCTAAATCCGTAATAGTTCCAATTGTAGAACCTTTTACTATGATGTTGGCGCCAATGATAGGTTCTCCACTCAGATCTGTTACCCGGCCAGTTATTTTTTTTGTTTGCTGATTTCTCGGTTTATTTTCTATACGATTAAATAAATAAATTTTTCTGCTTTTAATTTCATAACCCAAGGGTGTTCCTTCTGTTAATTTATCCAAGACCTGAGTAAGTTCTGCATTAGTAAAGTTCATACTAATCCTCCGATTTACATCTACGACTTGGTTGCTATAAGCGATATTAAAACCTGTTTGGGCAGTGATAGTCGCCAGTATTTTTTCTACTTTAGCATTCTCTAATATAATAGAAACCCGTTGAGCTCTAGCTGTAAAGCTTAGTAAGGATAGAACTAAAAACAGAAAGGCTAACTTAATGACATTCGGTATTTTCTCAATTAATATTAAAAGGCACCTGCGCCGAGGGCTTTCTTGCTTTTCTTTCATATATTTGTATTGATTTAATAGTTTGTATTAGAAATTTATTTTTAATACGATCGGCAGCCGAAAAATGTAGGAGTTTTTCGGCTGTTTCTATGTTGTCTATTTATGAGGAATCCATAGGCATATCTATTTTAAGGTTAACATTCTATTTCCTGCTCTCCTATAAAATAGACACACGGCAAATCAAAAAGGATGAGTCGCTATCGTTTATTTTTTTATTTTTTCATCCGGATTTCTATTTTTCCTTCTTTTTCTTCGAATAGTACAGGTGTGATTTTTCCTAATTCATTTAGTACTGCCGTTAGATTTGTGCTGTCCGTTGTAATCGTATAGGTATATTTCAAGGCTGTGGAGTCTTTTACCTCAAAAGATACATTATAGGTTCTGGCTACTGTCTTTATCACCTCTGATAAAGGTGCATTTTTAAATACTAACACATTCCGTCTCCATGCAGAGTATAATTTAACATCATGTGAACGAACGACTTCGCAACGTCCTGATGCTTTATCATAAATAGCTTTCTCTCCGGGACATAGTTGATATGATTGGGAAAATTTGGATTTCAGTTCGATTGAGCCTGATTCTAAAGCAATAAATATGGCATCTTCTTCCGGATAGGCTTTTACATCAAAAGTAGTTCCTAAAACTTTGATATCCACATGGGAAAGGTCTACGATAAACGGTCTGCTTTTGTTTTTTGCGACCTCAAACCAGGCTTCCCCTTCCAAATAGACTTTACGCTCGGAAAGACCAAACTTTTTTGGATACCGTATATGACTTCCTGAATTTAAATGGACTTTGCTTCCATCTTGAAAAAGTACCTGCATACGCTCACCATTAGGGACATAAACTTCATCATATCCGTCATTTGCTAATAAATCGACTTGTGAATTCACACGCATGAAAAGTCCGATAAATAAAGCAACGGGTATCAGAATCGCTGCTGCATATGCAATGAAACGGCGTATCCGTTGGCGATGAAGTTGGCGCATGATTTGCTGATACATTATAGCGGATGGTATCGGATGGTCTATCCATTCGTCTTCCTGGCCTATGTTAACGGCTTTCTCATCCATATCCATCCGTTTTGCAAGCCAAGCCTGTCCTTCTGGTGTTTTGAACCAGTGAACCACTTCACGAGCTTCCTCAGGACTCGCCTCATTATTCAGCGTTCTTTCTATTATAATTAAATCGGGTATTTTCATATAATATGTCTTCCTTTATTATATTGACACGCCAAACGATCAATAGGATGAGTTCCACAAATATAAAAGAAATAAAAATAACTGTTCAAAATGTGTCCGTAGTATTCTTATAACTTGAGCGTAATGAGATTTAACTGTAGGCACAGAGATATTCATCTTATCCGCAATTTCTTGATTCGATAGATCCCCTTTCAGTTTATATAGACAGACCTGTCTTTTCTGCTCAGGTAAAAGTTTAATTACTTGGTAGAAATGTTCCATCATGTCCTTCTTTTCTATCTTGGCTAATAGCTCATCTTCATATTCCGGTGATGATTGTACGATCTCATAATTTTTCTCTAACGCGCTGTTATTATTTCGGATTTCGTTCAAGACATGGTTTTTCAGCATCGTGTAAAGATAGTTTCTCAAATTCACATGAATCACCAACAGGGAACGAGATTCCCATAGCTTCAAGAAAATTTGTTGTACAGCATCTTCTGTCACAAATGAGTTTTTTAGGTATTTATACGCCAATACGTACAGCAATTTATGATATCGTTCATAAATTGCTGTAAACGCATCTTCACTCCCTTTTCTCAGAGCAGAAAGCAAAGCTTCATCACTTTGTGTGGATTTCTGGAAAAAAGACATTTGCTGGTGATGTATTCAATATCAGGATTCAGACTCCATAACCACTTCAATGCGATTGCCTTGTTTCAACAGTTTTTTGATGAATTGTTGGATTTTGGCAGGAGTGATGCCATTTAATGTTTCAATATAATTAGTTTCCCCGTTGAAACCTCTAAAATAGTAATTATCCAGCGTATTTAACCAATAACTGTTTTCCTGAAGATTTTCAGCATGTCTTTTTAATATATTATCTTTTGTCTTTTTGAAATCTTCTTCGCGAGGTCCGGATTTTGCGATGTTTTCCAGTTCGGTGATAACGATTTTATTCATCTGTTCCCGTTTGGCAGGGTCTGTATCGAAATATGCCTGGAAGAAAGTCTGACCTTCCGGGAAATAAGACAGTTGTCCGGAGGTTTGGACACCATAAGTACCCCCTGCTTCTTCACGGACTTTTTCCATATAAACCAAATCGAGAACCTGCTTCAGCATTGACATTGTTAAAATGTTTTCGAGATTATATTCTATATTCCCCGACCAGAAATTAACTACGGAAGCTTTGGGTGTTTCCAGTTTGCGTTTGAATATATTGGTATAATCGCCTTTGCGTATAGCGGGTACTTCTGCCGGATTCCCTTTTTCGATACGTCCCTGGGTGGGTAATGTAGCCAGATATTGTTCTATATAAGGGCGCATTGCGTCTATATTAAGGTTACCTACGAATGTGAAGACAAAATCCGAAGCATCGGCGAACCGCTCTTTGTACATCTGCATGATACGCAGATAATTGATGTGCTCGAAATCGGCTGCTGTAATTCGGGCAGCACGTGGATTATTTTTATAAATGGCTTCTGTTAACGTATCGCTGAAAGCTACCATCGGATTTAGCTCCAGATTTTTTAATTGGGCTTTCATGCGCTCTTCAAAAGAAAGATAAGCCTCTTCGTCTATACGGGGGGCCGTAAAGCAGAGGTAAATCAATTCAAATAAAGTTTTTACATCTTCCGGGGTGGAATTACCGTTTAAATCTTCACTGTTTAATCCAAGTGTAGCGGAACAGGATACCATCTTTCCTGCGAGCACTTTATTTAGCTCCGTTGCAGAGAAATTGCCAAGTCCTCCCAAGCCGATGACTTCGTTGAATATTTTTAGATTGTCAATATCTTTTTTGCCGAATAGCGTACTACCTCCAGGACTGGTTGCTGTCATCAGAATTTCATCATCTTTGAAATCAGTGTGTTTTAGCACAACTTTAACACCATTACTTAAAGTCATAACAGTCGCTCCGAATAATGGGTCGACTTTACTTTCCTTAATTGTTCCGGGAGTTGGTAGAACCGGAATAAGCGGTTCGTTGGAAACAGTCTCTTTGTAAGGTTCAACCGGAAGTTGCTGTGCTTTGATAAAATCGGCAAGCAGTTGCGCTTCAGTCGGATATTTAAGACCTTCTTTTTCCGGTCCGCTTAAAGTTATGACAATGTTTTTATCGCCAACCAACTCTTTTGCGTACCGGTTGATTTCTTCTATCGGTAACTTAGGTGCGATCTGGTTGATAAGTGCATATTCTGTTTCTATACCGGGGATATAACCGCCATCCGTAAAATGCCGGACATATTCGTTGGTATAGCTGCGGTTCTTTTGTTTATCCCGGTCTTTAAATAATGATTCATATTGTTTCAGTATATTTGTACGGGCACGTTCGTATTCGGATGCTGTAAAACCATAACGTTTAACGCGTTCGGCTTCCGTAACGAGGGCATCCATCGCACGTTTTACATCCCCTTCTTTTACCAGGGCAGCTAATGAAAACGCTCCTTTGGTTTTGGTTATGATAAAGTCTCCGTCAGAAGCACTTGCTGCAACAAAAGGAGGGTTTGCTTTCTGTACGATTTCGGAAAAACGTTCGTTAATCATTGTTTCTACAGCACTTTCCATATAATCTTTCACTAATCCGGCTACTGTTGCATACATTTCGGCAGGCATTTTTTCATGCTTGTAGAGAATGGAGAGGATAGTGTTGGAAGCTTCCTTGTCTGTAGCAATGGCAACTAATGGTTCTTCATTATCAGCGACTGTAAAGAATTCACGTTTTGCTGGGTTTACAGGTGCGGGAATATCACTGAATATTTTTTTGATGTCTGCTTCTACCTGGTCTATATTTACATCTCCGACAATAATGATTGCCTGTAAATCCGGACGATACCATTTTTTATAATAGGCACGCAGTTCATCCGGTTTGAAGTTATCAATTACATCAATTGTTCCGATAGGCATACGATGGGCATACCGGTTATCCGGCAGAATTTTAGGTAATTGTTGTTCTAAAATACGCATTTGTGCATTTTGGCGGGTACGCCATTCTTCCCGGATCACATTCCGTTCTTTTGCAATTGCAGTGTCTGCCAATGTGATAAAGCCGGACCAATCGTGCAGGATTAGCAGGCAGGAATCTATCGCATTTTTATTTGTTACCGGAGCATTCATAATCATGTAGACTGTTTCATCGAAGCTGGTATATGCATTGAAGTTTTCTCCTCCACGCATACCAATACTTTCTGTAAAATCATCCATACCATGACCCGGAAAATTCTTTGTTCCATCGAAAGCCATATGTTCAAGGAAATGCGCCAATCCACGCTGGTTTTCTTCTTCAAGGATTGAACCGACATTCTGTGCTATAAAAAAATCCGCACGGTCTTTCGGTTGGGCATTTTGCCGTATATAATAGGTCAATCCGTTATCCAGTTTACCATACCGTACTTTTGGATCTATAGGAAGAGAAGGAATGGCGGCCTGTTGTGCCATTAGCTGGAATGCTGCCAGCATCCAGAATAACAGACCGGAAAATAAAATTCGTTTGTACTTCATAATCTTTATTTGTAAATTAATATTTGGCTTTTGTTTTTTAGGGGCATAGGCAAATGTAGACAGTTTTTCTATAAAAACAAATGAAGAGCGGAAACGTTTTATCCGGATTATAAAAAGCAGATTACTTGCTTGTTAATATGGAAAATTTTATTTTTGCACCCCAAACTCTATTTATTTATTATTTAATCTTTTAATACCTTTAGATGAACCAATTGAAGCAGTGGGTTTACAACCCGATTTTTAGGAAGGATAGTACGGTTTTTTCTGTTTGGATGTTTTTGGGGCTATTATATGCCGTGATAAAACTTCTGATGGGAAAGTTTAATAATTATAGAATATTTGAACACGTGTTTGTACATGCTACAAACGGGCAACCTCTTTATGTAGAGTATCCTGAACAATATTATGATGTAAATCATTATGGATTGTTATTTGCAGCAGTGATAGCTCCTTTTGCCGTACTACCGGAATGGCTAGGTATGACTCTTTGGATACTTGCCAATACTATTTTCCTTTATTATGCTATTAGCCAATTACCAATTACTCATAATCAGAAAATATTAATTTATTGGTATGCGATATTTGAATTGATGACAGCGCAGGGTGTACAGCAGTTTAATATATCAATTGCTGCGATTATTATTCTGACTTTTGTTTGTGTAGAGAAAGAAAGGGATTTCTGGGCTGCATTTCTAATTTTATTGGGGGCATTTATAAAGATTTATCCGGTAGTGGGACTCGCCTTTTTCTTTTTCTCTCAGCATAAAGTCCGCTTTATCTTATATTGTTTGTTGTGGGGTGTTATCTTTTTCTTTGTGCCTGTTTTATATACACCAGGTTTAGACTACACATTGGAACAGTATACCGAATGGTTTTATTCCATACAGTTGAAGCATGGCCTGAATCTTTTTGCAGATGCCCAAAATGTATCTTTATTAGGTGCCGTGCGTAAAATATCCGGTTGTGCTACTTATAACGATTTATGGTTGATTGTCCCGGGATTAATATTATTCTTTATCCCTTATCTGCGAGTTGTGCAATATAAAAATCAAGCTTTCCGTTTGATGTTGCTGGCGAATGTCCTGTTGTTTGTCGTTTTATTCAGTACAGGAACAGAAGCGAGCGGATATGTATTGGCTATGATTGGGGTTGCTATCTGGTATATATGCAGTCCTTCCAGTTGTTCGAAATATAAAAACTGGCTGTTTATTGCTACATTGGTGATTGTAGGGTTATCCACAACGGAATTGGTACCTTCTTTTATACGAAATGGATTTATCCGTCCATACGTAGTAAAGGCGTGGCCTTGTATTCTCGTTTGGCTAACAGTTTGTTATGAAATGATATTTCTTGATTTTCGAACAATATCTATTGGTGGTACCGAACGTAAATGACACAATAGCGTTTCTGTCTCATTTTTAATATATTTCTAATCTCTTCGACACAATTTAGGAAGTTTCAGGTGGTAGGTTTTAAACGTAAATGTTTACCTTTGCGCCCGACTGTCCGTGTGAGGATAGCTGGATTGATAAATTAATAATTTACTTTATACCGTATGAGAAAGTATAAACTAGTCAACAACGTGTTAGGATGGATTGTTTTCGCAATTGCTTCTACCGTTTATTTGATGACAATCGAATCCACTGCCAGCTTTTGGGATTGTGGTGAATTTATTTCCTCTGCCTACAAATTAGAAGTAGGGCATCCACCCGGAGCACCTTTCTTTATGTTAATGGCGAACCTTTTCACCCGGCTTGCAGCAGGAACAGAAGGGGTGGCAAGAATGGTAAATTCCATGTCGGCTTTATTCAGCGGGCTTACTATCTTGTTCCTGTTTTGGTCTATTACCCATATGGCACGTAAGATTTTAGTGAAAGACGATGGAGAAATATCGTTGGGTAAACTGATTACGATTATGGGGAGTGGCCTGGTTGGTGCTTTGGCTTATACTTTCAGCGATACGTTCTGGTTCAGTGCGGTAGAAGGAGAAGTGTATGCTTCTTCCTCTTTATTTACAGCCGTTGTATTCTGGTTGATTTTGAAATGGGAGGAGATGGCGGATAAACCGCATGCCGACCGTTGGATTGTCCTGATAGCTTATCTGATGGGACTAAGTATCGGGGTTCACCTGCTGAACTTGTTGTGTATCCCGCCTATCGTACTGGTATACTACTATAAGAAATCTCCGAATCCGACAATGAAAGGAACATTGGGCGCTTTGTTGGTGTCGTTCGCGATTGTCGGTCTGATGATGTTTGGTGTGATACAAGGCCTGGTGGAAGTTTGCGGATATTTCGAACTGTTATTTGTAAACGTATTCGGTATGCCGTATAACTCCGGTGTATTTGCCTATGTGATTATATTGGCAGGCGTATTGATATGGTCTATCTGGGAAACGATGCGCGATGAGGTACAACCTGTACGAATGAAGATTGCTTTTATCCTTTCAGTAGTTCTGATTGGTATTCCGTTTATCGGAAGCGGTTATACACTGGCTGTTATTCTGACTTCAGCATTGACAGCCTATTTGTTTATAAGCAAGAAAGTGAATATTAAGATGTTGAATACCATCTTGGTTTGTTTGATGGTGATCGTAGTCGGTTATTCTTCTTACGCCGTGACATTGATTCGTGCGACAGCAGATACTCCGATGAACCAGAATGCTCCAAGCGATATCTTTACTCTGCGCACTTACCTGGCACGTGAACAGTATGGTAAAACTCCTTTGTTTTATGGCCAGACCTTTGTTTCGGAAGTGAAACGTGAAAATAAGGATGGCGCCTGTGCCCCGGTGGTCAAAGAAGGAGAACCAGTATGGAGCCGTGTTATCAAGAAAGATAAAAAGGAAAAAGACCGTTATTATATTTCCCGCCATGATCAGGACTATCAATATGTGGACGAACTCAATATGTTGTTCCCTCGCATGTATAGCGCTGATCCTCGTCATATAGAAGCTTATAAGGAGTGGGGGCAGGTGAAAGGTGAACCTGTAAAGTTTAACCGTTGTGGTGAAATTGTATCGGTAATGAAACCTACATTCCTTGAAAATATCCGTTATTTCCTTTCTTACCAGGTGAATTTTATGTACTGGCGTTACTTTATGTGGAATTTCTCCGGGCGTCAGAACGATATTCAGGGTAATGGGGAGGTAATGAATGGGAACTGGATTACCGGTATTCCTGCTATTGATGAGATTTTGATCGGACCGCAGGATGATATGCCGCTCGATATAGTGAACAATAAAGGGCATAATGTATATTATATGTTACCGTTATTACTGGGTATTCTCGGTTTGTTGTATCAGGCTTATTCCGGGGAAAAGGGTATTCAGAGTTTCTGGGTTACATTTTTCCTGTTCTTTATGACTGGTCTGGCGATTGTGCTTTATCTGAACCAGACACCTTATCAGCCTCGTGAACGGGATTATGCATATGCCGGATCATTCTATGCTTTCTGTATATGGATAGGATTTGGTGTCGCTGCACTGGCTAAAGGCTTGGAGCGGTTTGCAAAGATGAGTCCTGTTGTTGCGGGTACGTTAGCGTCAGTATTATGTCTGTTCGTTCCAATTCAGATGGGAGCTCAGAACTGGGACGACCATGATCGTTCCGGACGTTATGTTTGCCGCGATTTTGGTACGAATTATTTGGAATCTTGTGAGCCGAATGCTATTATCTTCACGAATGGCGATAACGATACATTCCCTTTGTGGTATGCACAGGAAGTAGAGGGTGTCCGTACCGATGTCCGTGTATGTAACACAAGTTATTTGCAGACAGACTGGTATACCGACCAGATGAAGAAACAGGCATATGAATCTGCGCCGTTGCCAATCACATGGACTCGCGAACAATATGTACAGGGTAAACGTGATGCTGCTTATGTATTCCCATTGACAGAAGAAGCGATCGATTTGAATACGGCGCTTAATTTCGTACGCAGTGATGATCCTAAGTTTAAGAAATTGCCTGGCATTGCTCAGGAATTGGATTATATTCCGTCTGAAACATTAATTTATAAGGTGGATTCGGTTGCCGGTGAAAAAGTCTTGGATGGTGATACTACTGGTTTGCTTAAAGAGATGACTATCGACCTGAAAGGAAAAAATGCCTTAGGTAAGCAGGAGTTGACAATCCTGGATATGTTGCAAACAAACAATTTCGAACGTCCGATGTACTTTGCCATTACGGTAAGTCCCGACCAGTTTGTCAATCTGGATGGTTATTTCGAACAGACCGGTCTGGCCTATCAGATTGTTCCGAAAAATGCCAACAAGGCTGTCAATACTGAAAAGATGTACGACAATGTGATGAATAAATTTAAATGGGGTGGCGTGGATAAGCCGGGTGTTTACATTGACGAGAATGTAATGCGTATGTGCAAGAGCTACCGTATGATGCTGTTCAACAAATTGGCGGAAGCATTGGTGAGTGAAGGCAAGAAGGATAAGGCACTGGCCGTTCTGGATAAGTCCATGCAGGTGTTGCCTCCGGAAAATGTTCCGTTGGATTACACAGCCCTTGCCACTGCAGAGCTTTATTATATGCTGGGACAGAATCAAAAAGCAGAAGATATCTATACCGTAATTGCAGATAATGCAATGCGTAATGTAAATTGGATTTTCCGTCTGCGGCCTGCTCAGATGGCAACTGCCATAGGAGATCTGGAACAGAACCTTGCTATTTTGCAGCAAGTATTATTAGTGAGCAAAAAGTATAATCCCGAATTCGGTAAGAAATATCAGGAAGAATTTGATAACTACCGTATGGCTTATGGTTCGGTTCGTAGAGAATAAGATATGTTTATAGAACAACCGCCCTGGTTTTACAGGGCACTGTTCCCAGGGGTAATCTGGCGGATACCGGCTAAGAAGAAATGTGTATATCTCACTTTCGATGACGGCCCTATTCCCGAGGTTACCCCTTGGGTATTGGATATACTTGATAAGTATGATGTGAAAGCGACTTTTTTCTGTGTAGGAGATAATGTTCGCAAACATCCGGATGTATATAAAATGGTATTGGAACGGGGACACCGTGTAGGAAATCATACCTTTAACCATATTCAGGGCATCCGTTATTGGAGCCGGAACTATCTGGCGAATGTGGAGAAGGCTGCTTCTTATATTGAAAGCAACCTGTTCCGTCCGCCCCATGGGCATATGCGGTTTCCCCAAGTACTTCGCTTGCGAAAACATTTCCGTATTATCATGTGGGATGTGGTAACCCGTGATTACAGTCCCCATATGACACCGAACGGAGTATTGAACGTAGTGAAGAATTATACCCGCAACGGCTCTGTTATCGTTTTCCATGATTCTCTGAAAGCTGAAAATAATATGCGCGAAGCTATGCCGCGTGCTATCGAATGGCTTAAGGAGCAGGGGTACGAGTTTAAAGTATTCGATTAACGACAAATAATTTATCTACTATGAAACAAACACTGAACATTTTGTTTCTTTCCTTCCTGTTCGTTTTTGCTGCTATTGCTGCTCCCGACGGATTGAAAGAAAGGCTTGCCTCATTGGACGGCGTAAGCGGTATTGAAAAACTTGAATCAGAACATTATGCTGAAAAGTATCTGGTTCGTATTACACAACCGGTGGATCATAAAAATCCGGCAGCCGGAACATTCACGCAACGTGTAGTTGTTGCACATGTCGGATACGACCGTCCTACGATTTTGGTTACCGAAGGGTATGGCGCTGCTTATGCTTTGAGCCCGCGTTATCAGGAAGAACTTTCAAAGTTGTTGAAAGCAAATATGGTATTTGTAGAATACCGTTATTTTCTTGAATCGACTCCGAAACCCTGTAACTGGGACTATTTGACAGCCGAAAATTCTGCTTATGATTTACATCATGTAAACCAGGCTTTCCGTCAGTTGTATACCGGGAAGTGGATAAGCACGGGTATCAGTAAAGGTGGGCAGACTACAACCCTTTACAGGGCTTATTTCCCAGATGATGTGGATTTTTCCGTTCCTTATGTAGCCCCTCTGAACCGTGCGGTGGAAGATGGCCGTCATGAAGTATTCTTGCGTAAAGTAGGTACTAAGCAAGAGCGGAAAAAGATCGAAGCATTCCAGATGGAAATCCTGAAGCGTAAGGTAGAGATTGTTCCTTTATTGGAGAAATTCTGCAACGACAAGAACTATAAGTTCCATATTTCTATGCCGGAAGTGTTGGATTATTGTGTATTGGAGTATCCGTTTGCCCTTTGGCAGTGGGGCACTCCTGTTTCTGTGATTCCTTCTTTATCTGTCGATACAAAGACATTGTTCCAGCATTTACTGGATATAAGCGGGCCGGATTATTTTGCAGAAGACCAGCCGAACGTTTCTTTCTTTGTACAGGCCGCACGTGAGTTGGGTTATTATGGATATGATACGGCTCCGTTTAAAAAATATCTGACAATAGAGAGTAGTAAAGGGTACCTGAATCGCGTTATGCTACCGAAAGAATTGATAGACAAGGTGGAGTTCCGTCCGGAACTTTACAATAAAGTCTATAATTTTTTGAAAGAAACCGATCCTAAAATGATTTTCATTTACGGAGAAACCGATCCATGGAGTGCAACTCGCGTCCCCACTTTCAAAGGAAAGAAAAATGAACAGATTTATATCCAACCCGGCGGTAGCCATCGTGCACGAATCAGTAATATGCCGGAAGACATAAAGGAAAAGATATTGACGCAGATTAATCGATGGCTGGCGGAGTAGAAGTAGCAGTTGACAGTTGACAAGTGACAGTTGACAATTTGCGACAAGCGGAATTGTAAATAATATAAAAAGGGAGTAAGTGTCTTTAAAATAGAACTTGCTCCCTTTTTTATTTTGTGCTGCTTAAACTGTCAACTGCCACTTGTCAACTGTCAACTTTTTTAATTGGGGTAAACTGCTTTTTCCCAAGCAACTCTTGCTTTGTACCAGTCGTTGATTTTAGGGATGGACTGTTGTGGAACAAAGACGGTTAAGCCGCAACAACGATCGATAGGCATTGAATCGTGTAAAGCTGCGAAGTAAGCATTTTTCGTATGTGCTTCGTAAGTTATTAATTTACCTATGGCTGTCTGGAACCGTCCATACTGTTCGTCTGTTGCTAATTGCTTGATAAAATCATCGAAGTCATACAGAAAGCCTTGTCTCGTTGTATAAGGGCTGTTGCTCAGATATTCCAGACGTTGCATTTTTTTGAGGTCTAAATTAAAGATATCCTCTTTGCTTTTGTCTGCAAGTATTTCTTTTACTATAACTGCTAAGTTTTCTATTTCGCTTGTTTTTGTTACCGATACGGTTGCCGTTTGCGAATATCCGCTTTTTGCATTATAGTAATTGTAAAATATTTCTGCTATTTTTTCGAGTTGAACATTGTTTTCGAAAAAGGCAGGAATAATTTCAGCGTAAGGCCATCCGGCTCCCATTGTTTCAGTAGGAGAAGCCAGGATATAATTTGCTTTATCTTTTAATTCGTAGATACATTCTACGCTTGCCATGTAACAAGCATCAAACAGGATATAGTTGAAAAGCCCGTTGGGAATACCTTTGGCAAGTTCATCAATTTCCATCCAATTGGTACCATCTTGACCGAAAGCTTTCATCATATTTTGATAATCGGATGGAACCCATGCGGAACCATGACTCCATAAGTCGAGACCGTAACTTTCAGCAGGAAACCGGGAAACAACTTCTTTAATTACACTTAACAGGACTTCCGGAGAAGCTGAATTTTGCTTTTCATAGTCCAAAATAATTTCTTTAATTACTTTTCCATCTGAATTTTCTTTTAACTGAAGCAGTTGGGGAGTTGCACCTTGAGGGGCATAATATACAATCAGGTTGCCGCCATTCAGGTTCTTCTTTGTTGCGACTTCCATCATCGTGTTCAGATTTTGTATTCCAAAGTTATCCAAGGAATTGTTTGCCATAATATAGACTAATAGCGTATGTTTAGCCGGGATAACCGGTCCGTCGGATTTGGTACAACTGGTTATGCCAAAGGATAGGACAAATAAAAAAGTGATTAATATAGTTCTCATATACCCTGTATGTGTAATAGTTTGCGAAGATACAGATATTATTTGTTTTTGTGTGTTTTTCTGTATCGATAATATCTATTATTAGATGAGTCTTATAGAAGTGTATGAGTAGATTATCTACTAAATTTGGAGAATAAGAAACGCCCCATCCCTTTCAGAACAAGGATGGGGCGTTTTGGTATAAAGCGGTTGTCTAATAAATATCCTACCTCTCGGCTGTCAGAAATTTTCTTCTGGTTCTATCATCCTCTACTTCATTTCGCGGAACCGGAAGGTTGGAAGCTGTTTAAAAAGATTCGCAGTTTCTACAACGTCCATTGGAATTTGTGATTGAACATACATAAAGGTTAATTCAGGGTTGGTTACGGGTGCATTCTTGATGCCGACGTTGTAACGTTGGATATATGCAATACCCATTTTGCTGTTTTTTTCTTTTCTTACTTCCTTTCTTTCAAAGGGGAGATGCTTTTCTCCATCATCAATGCTCGCATTGACTACATTAATCTTATTACAAGTTGTAAAATCGTTTGGTTTTTCTTGAATAATTACCGCTTTATGAACGATTTTGCTAACACTTACTCCCAAACAATGGGTTTTGGTTATATAATTGTGGGAGTAAGGGCGTTTTCCATTACTATAACAGCAAGTAGAACATGTTATGGATAACATGCCAACTATTCTTCTATTCGTTAATATTTTGCTGTTAAGTGATTGATACATTGATAAAATTGGTCTAAAAATATTACATTGGTCAAAGTTTGCCTCTACTTTGAGGCATTATCTTTATTATTTTACCCTTTTTGCATCCGTTGAAATTCAACGTCTTGATAGATTTTGGTCGCCTCCTTAATCTAACTGGCTGCAATACAAAGATATAGTTATTTTTTTTATATGCAAGAGTTATAAGTGTTAATAATGAATTTATTCCGTAATTAGGCCTTGTCAGGAATCTTTTTTATACCAGGTGATAGCTTTAATATCAAGGGGCGTAGCGGAATAATGGTGATGGTGTTATTTTTTTATAAAAAAGGACCATAGATAATGCAATTCAAGTTCTAAAAGTAGATAGTTTCTTTACTGCCGCCTCCGTCTACCCAGGGAGTGATACTACCGGATAATAGGATATCTTTAGCTTGTAAAGTGAACTCATAGCTTTGTTTCTTTCCGGATTCGAATGCTTTGGTAGATTCGATACGGTAGTCCTTGTTACTCATTCGGATGATGAATACAGGCTTTGTATTTGGGCAAAGTAGAAAGTCGGTTACAATGGTTTGCTCTGTTGGAATAACAGGAAGGTTTAAATCCTTTATAAGGGTATATGGAGTGTTTGATGCTGTCTGTGCCAACTTGCCTTCTTGTATATTGAGTTGTACTATCGGCGAATAGTTTTCTAAAGAAATACTTTGTAAAATCATATCTTCCTGGATGTCATCCGCTTTTTGGATTTTAATTGTGATAGCGGAAAGGATATGATTGAAGGCGAGGTTTACAATCTCTGTATTCGTCGTTTTATTCCGGTTCTTGACTGGAGTAGCCCACATTATATCGTCTTGTTGATTCAGGTCGAATGGAATATTTTCAGGCATATCGGTTGCCGATGGTGTATAAGGATAATATGCGTAAAAGTTAAGGAGGGTATCGGGATTGATTGGGTAATGAGTTTCTACAGTGGTTACTAATTCATCGTTACCGGCTTCTTTTGTATAAAGCGTGTTGGTAAGGTCTTTACGAAGCGCTGTGTTTGTATCGCCGTCATCTTTATGATGTCCCCATGAGAAGACTCCGATTTGGGAGTTATCGGGGAGGGTGGATTCGGTGATGATGGATTTGGATAGGGTTAGGATATGGGTGGAGAAATGAATCTGATAACTAGAAGAATCAGGTATTTGATTATTCTCATTACAAGAAACGTATAAGAATAGTAAACAGCAGATAATGTATATTCTTGTTATCATTTTTATAATATGGTAGGCTTAACTATCATATAATTACATGATAGTTAAGCCTATTGATCTATTAGTTCTCAATATTGCCATTACCGTCACCTCCATTTTGGATAGAGCTTACTTCTGTTGTAATTGAGATATTATCATTAAATGTAAGTTCAATATTATGCAAGTAACCAGCTAAAGTACCATATTTATCTGTACCGGAAACATTTGTTTTTATTCCCAATATATTTATTGATTGTGTAGCACCAGTATTGTACTTTTCTGTTTCAATTGCTATTTTGAGATCTGTAGCATTTTCACCTCCAAGCCCTGGTAGTAAAAATTTTGCAGGAATTGTAATCGCATCTATATCTTCTCCTGTTGAATTATCATATATTGTTATATCTGCATTATCCGGAGTGCTATTTGCTGTAATAGCCCTGTTATCTAATGACAGAGCTAATGTTTTAGGCATATCTTTGATAATGATCTTTTTTATTTTTCCAAAAGCCGTTTTTGCACTTGCAGTTGCGACCAATTTGATTTGTACTTGAGATAACATATGATCAAATTTCATTTTAGAGGTTGTTGCATCTGTTTGCAATATCTTAGTTCCTGCATCATAAACTTGACTACATAAAATATCTTCTTCGCCAGTTTGTCCGGAGAATGTGATGATATTACTTGTGGGGTCTGTTGCTATTTGAGGATATACTCCAAGAAAATAACTATTAAGAGGAGTTTCATCGTTATTATAATATTTTTGGTCACCGGTTAATGGAATACTACCATCTGCTCCAACTGTATATTTTCCAACAGTATAGCTTGTCCAACTTGAAGGAGTACTGCTTCTATCTTGTCTTAACAACGTGATATTATTGTTCTTTAGTTCTGTTAGTGGCGTGGCTTTAGTAGTGATAGCTCCAACCCCAGCATTCAATTTAATTTCCACCTTTTCCCCATTACCTACTTCATCTACCGGATCATTATTGCTTGAACAGCCAACTAAAGCTGTCATGGCAAGCATACCTAATACAAGTTTTTTCATGATTATGAATTTTAATTGTTAATATATTATTCTCGTTTGTTATTGTATAAATTGTTGTTTATTCGATTATCAGGTTGTCGCCGGAGGCTACTTCCCAGTGGTTGATTTTTACTGTGAAGGAGGGACCAGGGATAACGGACGCTTCTACCGCTACATCAATAGAGTTGCCATTTGTATCGTCCAGGGAAGTTCCTAAATCAATATGAGAGGAAGTTGTGCTGCCATCGGATAAGGTAAAGTCTAAAATTATCTCATGGGTGGTAGGGACAGGCTGTTCTTCTCCTTTTTCTTTCGGTTTTCCCAGTATCAAAATGCTTGCATTCATTCCTTCCTCTGAAGGAGTCGTCTCAAAAGCTATATCGGCTTGTGTATTCTCTCCAATAACCTGTTTACTCAGGCTGATGGAGGTCGGCATACCGCTTATCGCTCCTTTGCAACCGGCTACGTTTTCTATTCCATCTACTTTGATTGCTATGGACAGGTTCCGGACTAATGGTTTGGGAGTAAAAGTGATCGATTTATTATCCCCGCCTATTATTTCTAACTCGTCTACTGCTATCCCGTACAATGGGATCGTTCCGGTTTGGGTTTCATTTGCTGCTTTCGTTATGGGAATATAAGCTTCTGCTGTTTCAAAACTTTGCATATTCCTGAAAGCGATATTGTCCGCATCACAGTTAAATACCAGAAGTCTATACCGGGCAGGTGGTAATGTGAAATTTAACTTTGCCGTATTGTTATAGTCCATCTGTATGGTAGAACCTCCGTCTATTGGATAAAAGCAGTACCGAAGCTGGGTAGGAGCGGGATATCCTGGTAATAGTTGATCCCATTGAAAGACATACTGTACGTCTCCTTGCTCCTCGTTATCCGGCGTCTTGTCCGTGCTGCATTTTATCATTGTTGCAATAATAAGGCAACACGCACTCAGGATGATACCTGCTTTTATACAACTTATACTGTTCATTCCTGTTTTGCTACGTGGCAAATGTAGGGAGAATAGTAAGTGATAAAATTGTTTTTTCTAATCAAAAACTTGTAAAAACAATCGATAATCGTTGAATTTTATCGGTTTTCGTTTTTCTCGTTACGGATAGCACGAGGAGATTTTCCGAAATTGGCACGGCAATAATGGGAGAAGTTGGAGAGGGATTCGAAACCGAATTTATAGCAAATATCAGAAATAGACATTTCTGTTGTCGTCAGGTCATTGTGGATGTCCTGGCATTTTTTCTTAGTCATCCATTGGTAAGCCGGTTCACCGAATGTTTCTTTGAACAGACGGCGGAATGTTGGTGTACTATACCCTCCCAGTTGGGCAAAAGATTCCACATCTTTTGCTTTCAGGTAATTTTGCATTACGAAATAGCGGAATGTTTTGCTATACCTATATATAGGTGCATAAAATGCCGCCATATCTTTCAGGGGATAATAGCAGTTTAGAAGGTAATAAAGTTCCGTCCGCTTGGCATTCAGAAATTCAGCGCAAATAAGAGAATCATTCAGATACATTTTAATACCGTTGATATACAACCGGAGCGGGAAACACATCTGCATGATGGTCGGAGTTATCTGCATATCTTTAGCCAGTTCGCTTCCTTTGTTGAAGCGGTCTGAACAGAGGCTAAGCGGCTTTTCGAACAAATATAAAATACATTCGAGGTTTTCGAGAACCTTAAACTCTACGGATGAACCTATCGGTTGCAGGATGAATTGCCCGTCATGCACAATACTGTTCGGATGCTCTTCGCTTTTTACCTGCACACTGCCTGAAACAATGAAATAGATTGTATTCTGCGAGCATTTGGACTTCGGTACTACGATTCCTTTAGGGAAGGAACGGTACTTGAATACCTGTGTCTGCGAATGCGGGCAGGTGGCACAATCTGTGTATTTCAGACAGGCTATGTCGGGCATACGGCTGGTTTTAGAGTTTTATTTTTTTGCTTTTTCCGTTGCTTTCGTTGTGGAAACGGTCTACAGCCGTAACTACATAACGATATTTTAGCTTTCCTTTATCATAAGGTAGGAGATAACCCGATTCGCGGGTGATAGCCACGATTTTAGACGGGTCGCTCAGGTTGACAGGCTCTCCGTCCATGAAACGGTAAACGACAAAATAGTTTGCCAATTCCGGATTGGTCGCGCTCTGCTCTGCTTCCCAATGTAGCAGGAAGCCTTTAGGCGTCCATTCTGTTTTCAGTTTCTTCACTTCTTTAGGAGCACGGTCGTGCATATGCGTATATGCAGGTATCAGTGCCGGGTAACGGTGGTAATTCCGTTTCAGGCTGTCGGCTACCCCTTTGGTGTTCCATAGGATTTCGTTGGCAGGCCAGAAACAGTTGCCTTTCACGTTGGGCAATGCACGTTCATAGCGCATCTTGCGTGTCAGTTCGCCCGCTTTCATGGTGCGTTCCACACTCTGGCCGAGGTAAAGATGGCATCCCTTTGAGTTCTTGTCCCACCATTTGACCAAGGTGATATAGTCGGCTGCAGGATGGCCTATTTCCCAATATATTTGAGGAATGTTATAATCGATCCATCCCTGTTCTTCCCAATAAAGGATATCGGCATATAAATCATCATAGTTTTGCAGTCCGTTGGTATTACTGCCTGAACCGTCGGGTGTACTTTTTTTATTGCGGTAGATACCAAACGGGCTGATGCCGAAACGCACCCACGGTTTAGCCAGTAGAATGGTACGCTTCAATTCCCTGATTAGGGTGTTTACGTTTTCTCTTCGCCAGTCTCCACGTTGGGCCGCAGTGTATCCTTTATTTAAACCATATTTCCGGAAACTCTTATCATCGGGAAAAGGTACTCCCGGCGCAGGGTATGGGTAGAAATAATCATCCATATGAATGGCATCCACATCGTAACGGGTAACGATGTCGCGCACAACACGGCATATAAACTGACGGCTGTCCGGCAATCCCGGGTCAAACAAAATTTGCTTGTTATAGGTAACGAACCATTCAGGATGTTTATTGTAAATATGGCTATCTGCAAACTGGGTGCTGCCGGAGGTGCTGGCGCGATATGGGTTCAACCAGGCGTGGAATTCCATATTCCGTTTGTGGCATTCTTCAATCAGAAATGCCATCAGGTCGAAGTTGCCGGCAGGAGCTACACCTTGTTGTCCGGTATAAAAACGGCTCCAGGGTTCAATATCCGATTTGTAGAAAGCATCGGCTTCCGGACGGACTTGGAAAACGATCGCATTGATGCCGCATTTTTGCAGGTAATTCAGTTTGCGGACAAAATCTTTCCGCATCTGTGCGGGTGTCATGTTTTTGTATTCACCCTGAAAAGCGGTCTGTATCCAAGCTCCGCGAAATTCCCGCTTTGCTTCTTTCTGTGCCGTCTGTTGTGGAATCTGTTGAGTGGTCTTACAGGATGTTACTGCGCATAACAATAAAACCACAAGCAGACGAAGATATTTTGAAATCATGAACGTGCTGTTGTTTTTATAACTTTGAGTATTTTCTTACAATATGCATGCAAATATAACAAAAGTTTGGCTTAAACGAAGAAATGGTTTACGCGCTTTATGCGGTAGGTGGAAATTTCTGCCTATCGGAACCGGATTGCTCCCTTTGAGGTATGGGTAAATATCAGACTTAAAGCGATTGTTGAAAAAGTCAAAATGATAGATTATTGTGGTGTTTTATGTTGTTTTGTGTGAATAAAGCCTTTCGTGCTGACTTGGTTTGTTTGCGTAAAAGGCTTTTTAGGATAAATTGGGCTCTTTTATCGGAACAAAAGGAACATTTATTGCAGAAACCGGAACTTTTTTACAATTATCTGGAAGGTAATTTCAATTAGTTGCGGTACTAATTCCAACTATCTGTGCATAAAAATCCAATAATCTGCGCGGCAAAACACCTATGTTTTAACTTTAAAACACCTATGTTTCGATTTCAAAGCATCCATACTTTGTTTTTAGATGTTATTGGGCATGGACGCGGTTCTGGAATGGTTGGAAAACCGAACCTGATGCAGATATTAAATAGTTTATTATATTCTGAAAAACGTAACTATATGATTTGACTCAGATGACGCGTTCTGTCATTCCGTAATTGTAAATCTATCAGCGTAAACAAACTGATAAACCTTAACCTTGCAAGAGTGGCATATTTGAAACGCTTCCCGTATCAACCTCCATATAATCGCGTATAAAGGAGTTGTTTTGTCATTTTGTCAAAATGATATAAAAGAGGAAGTCTTCTTTTTTCATACCGTATTATCTCTCGGTTTTATTCCTTACCTTTGTATAGTAGATTTAAACAATAAGCCGCCGGTTGTTTTTCTACCGGCAACAAGATAGATATTATGTCTGAAAATCATTCTATATTCATAAAGGGTGCTCGCGTCAATAACTTAAAAAACATCGATGTCGAGATACCTCGCGACAAACTGGTTGTTATCACCGGATTATCTGGAAGCGGAAAATCATCACTCGCATTTGATACGTTGTATGCGGAAGGACAGCGCCGTTATGTGGAAAGTTTATCAGCCTATGCCCGGCAGTTCTTGGGGCGTATGGGCAAACCGGAATGCGACTATATAAAAGGCATACCACCTGCTATTGCTATCGAACAGAAAGTGAACACGCGCAATCCGCGTTCCACGGTGGGTACTTCTACCGAAATATATGAATATCTGCGTTTATTGTATGCCCGGATTGGAAAAACGATTTCACCTATATCCGGAACGGAAGTAAAGAAACATCAGGTAAGCGATATTGTAAAAGAGGTATTGGCTTATCCGGACGGGACCCGTTTTGCCGTTTATGCTCCTGTGATATTGCCGGAAGGACGTTCAATGAAGGAGCAACTCGAGATTTTACAAAAAGAAGGATATTCCCGTTTGTCTTTCAATGATACCGTTTATCGTATTACGGAAGTACTTGCCGACGAGGCATTACTGGCATCTTCCGGCATCGAGCTGTTGATAGACCGTCTTGCTGTTTCGGAGGATAAAACATTGAAAAGCCGTCTTGCCGATTCTGCTGAAACGGCATTCTTTGAAGGACATGGTACGTGTATTATCCGTATTTATGCAGCGGAAGGTACGATTCTGAAAGAATACTCCAAACGGTTTGAAGCCGATGGCATGGTTTTCGATGAACCTTCGGATATGATGTTCAGCTTTAATAATCCGTTGGGTGCCTGCCCTACCTGTGAAGGGTTTGGCAAAGTGCTCGGGATTGATGAAAACCTGGTTGTGCCGGACAAAAGCCTTTCCGTATATGAGGGTGCTGTAGTCTGTTGGAAAGGCGAAGTCATGAGTGAGTGGCTACGGGAGTTTATAGCCGACAGTGAGAAATACAACTTCCCGATCCATCGCCCTTACTACGACCTGACACAGAAAGAAAAGGATTTGCTTTGGCATGGTGCTAAAGGGGTGAACGGGATCGATGCCTTCTTCAAATTCGTAGAAGAAAATTTATATAAGATACAATATCGTGTGATGCAGGCACGTTACCGGGGGAAAACGGTTTGTCCGGTTTGTCATGGTTCGCGCCTGCGTCCGGAAGCCCTTTATGTACAAGTAGGAGGAAAGAATATAGCCGAACTGGTTACCATGCCGGTTACCGAAGCGAAAGCCTTTTTCGACCGTTTGGAACTGGATGAGAATGATGCCGCTATCGCTAAGCGGTTGCTTGCCGAGATAACCGGGCGTTTGCAGTTCTTGCTGGATGTAGGACTGGGGTATCTTACGTTAGACCGTTTGTCCGCTACTTTATCAGGAGGGGAAAGCCAACGTATCAATCTCGCCACTTCGTTGGGCAGTAGCCTGGTTGGTTCCCTTTATATACTGGATGAGCCGAGTATCGGGCTGCATTCCCGTGATACGGATTTATTGATAAAAGTGCTTCGCCAGCTGCAGGCTTTGGGCAATACGGTGGTTGTGGTAGAACATGATGAAGAAATTATCCGGGCTGCCGACTATATTATCGATATAGGTCCGAAAGCCGGACGTCTGGGTGGTGAAGTGGTTTATCAGGGGGATGTGAAAGACCTGAAAACGGATAGCAACAGTTATACGGTTCGCTATCTGACCGGAGAAGATAAGATAGAAGTTCCTGCATTCCGCCGTCCGTGGAATAATTATATAGAAGTGAAAGGCGCCCGTAAAAATAACCTGAAAGGGGTGGATGTGAAGTTCCCGCTGAATGTGATGACCGTTGTGACCGGTGTCAGCGGGTCAGGAAAGAGTTCACTGGTACGGGATATTTTTTATGAAGGCGTAAAACATTATCTGGATGATGCTGCAAGGTTGATGGTCGACTGTTCGGGATTGAGCGGCGATATGCAACTGGTTAAAAGTATCGAGTTCGTAGACCAGAATTCAATCGGTAAGAGTTCCCGTTCCAATCCGGTAACCTATATAGGCGCCTACGATGAGATTCGTAAGTTGTATGGCGAACAGGCTTTATCAAAACAAATGGGATACACCGCCGCTTATTTCTCCTTTAATAAAGAAGGCGGACGTTGCGAGGAATGTAAGGGAGAAGGTAAAATCACTGTCGAGATGCAGTTTATGGCAGATATTACGCTGGAATGTGATGCTTGTCATGGAAAGCGTTTCAAATCGGATGTATTGGAGGTAGAGTATCATGGAGCAAGCATCTATGATATGTTGGAAATGACCGTCAACCAGGCAATCGAATTCTTTGAACAACATACCGGAACACAGGAAAAAAAGATTATCCGCAAGCTGAAACCGTTACAGGATGTGGGATTAGGATATATCAAACTGGGGCAAACCTCTTCCACGCTTTCCGGAGGAGAAAACCAGCGTGTGAAACTTGCCTATTATCTGGGACAGGAGAAGCAGGAACCGACATTGTTCGTATTTGATGAGCCTACAACCGGCTTGCACTTCCATGATATTAAAACCTTATTGAAAGCTTTCGATGCATTGATAGCCAAAGGACATACGGTGGTTATCATCGAGCATAATATGGATGTGATAAAGTGTGCGGACTATCTGATAGACCTGGGACCGGAAGGAGGAAATGCCGGCGGGAACCTGGTTTGTGCGGGAACTCCGGAAGAGGTGGCACTTTGTGCAGACTCCTACACCGGCAAATATCTGAAGGAGAAGTTACAGTAAACTTATTTTTTCCGTGCCGACAAGAGCAACCAAAGATAAAAAAACTCTATTTTTGTTTTTAATAATAAAACAATAAATGGAATTGTATAAAAATCATCTGTTTTTTAAACGAATATTGTTGTTGCTGTTGTTACTCTCTGCTTTAGATGTATGGGGACGTAGGGCTAATAATAATCCGGAGAAAAGCATCCTGCTTATCAGTTCGTATTCACCGATTAGGGAAGAAGGAAATCATGTGATTTCTGCATTTGTAGAACAGATGTCGGAAAAAATGCCGGCAAAAGTGCAGGTAGAATATATGAGTAGTGAACAATACCCTCTTTTTTCTTCCTGGCAGGAGTGGATGATACAGCTATTCCAAGCCTATAAAGATAAGCCGGATGTGGTGGTATTGCTTGGCAATGAGGCATGGTCTTCCTATAAGATGACATGTAAAGAAGGTTGGAAGGATATACCGGTTGTATTAGGCTATGTCAAAGAGACTTTTGTGGATTATGAAAAGAATACGGACTCGGGTGTCCTCCTTTCCGATAAAATACATTATATCTCTGATACTTTCGATGGATTTAATGTTACCGGATATTTTTTTCAGGATTATATAATGGAGAACCTGTTATTGATAAAACAGCTCCAGCCCCAAATACGCCATGTTGCTTTCTGCTATGATAACCGGTATGCAAAAGGGTTCTATCTGAATAATTTAAAGCAATTGTTCGATAAGATTGATTCGTTGGATTTATGTTATTTGTCCGGCACCGATTTCACAACGCCCGAATTGCTGGACTCGATTGCGAAAATGGATGATTCTTATGCGTTGCTTTCTTCCGGATGGTATACGGATGCCGCATGTAATCCGCATGCCTATACCATGTTGCACAATGAATTGGCGAGGATGGAGTCTTTTCCTGTTTATCAGGTGATGGATCAGAGCAGGGCGAATATGAATTATATAGGCGGTTATTATGTTTTGGGTGTGGAACAGGGACGCGACCTGGCATTGCTTACTTATGATGTGTTGGCAAAAGGAATAGAAAACAGCCCGGCATTCCAACAAACGCCTGCCCGGCCTCATTACTATATTAATTATCCTGTATGGCAGGAAACAGGTATATCTGAAGATTTACTTCCGGAAGGAGTTTTGTTTTATAATGCTCCGACTTCCATATTGGAAGATCATCCTTTGTCTGTTTTGTGGTTTAGTCTTACCATTATTTTAATGTTGGTATTACTTATTGTCTCCCTTTTTTACAGGAAACGTAAAGAGCAGTATTATAAAACGGTAAATGCCCACATGATGAACCTGCTTGGCAAGATGCCGGATATGGCAATGATCTATGATGAGACTTTAAATATTAAGTACATTGTAAATCCTCTGGAGCAGGTTTTGTTCGGAACAGACTGGAGAAAGCTTATCGGGGTAAATGTTTGGAATATAAAAGAGATTTATCCGCTGTCGGATTCAGCCTTGGCTGAGTTGGCACAGAATGTAACCCACACCATGAAAACAAGGGAAGTCCGGGTATTTAATTATGAATTTGTCAAAGGCGGAATCACTTATTATATAAAGGCGCGTACAGTACCTCTCGAAGATAATCAGTTGATTTGTTTTATGCATGATGTAACTCCGTATGTGAAAGCGGAAAGGGAGATTCTGAAGTTGAAAACGTTCTTACAGTCCATTATCGATAATCTGCCGGTAGGGCTGTTTGTGAAGGATGTTTCAAACAAGTTCCGTTACCTGTTTTATAATCAGAAGGTGATGGAGATTAACGGAAACTCAACATCCATTGTATTGGGTAAAAATGACAATGAAATTGGAAATCCTACAGCTGAATTATTCAGGAAAGAAGACTTGCAGGTATTGCAAAGTAATACCCCCGTCTCGTTTGAGTTTGTCCATAAAGATCCGAAAACCGGAGACCCACAGAGATGGAGTGTCGTGACTAAAACGAAATATCTGGATGGCGAGGGACGTCCTTATATTATAGGAACAGTCGTGGATACGACGGAAATACGTAAAAGTGCATTGGAACTGGAGAATATCCGGAAAGAGTTGTCTATTGCCCTTGATGCGGGAACCATGTCCGCCTGGTGTTATGATATAGAGAAGAAGGAATTTTATTCTTTATATAAGGAAACGGTTGCCAATGAATCATTGTCTTATGAAGCGGCAATTCAGATATTGCATCCGGATGATGAGGCAAAGTACCGTAGGTTTATGGAGAGGCTTTCTTCCGGGCTGGATGAGAAGTCGAAAGAAATATTCCGTTTTAAACGGACGGCTGAATACAACTGGTATGAAACATATGCCATCGCTTTGAAATCCGATAAAACGGGAGAAGTGATCCAGATTATCGGAACGGAGCGGAATATCACGGTCGAAATGCAGCGGAATAGGGAACAGGAAGAGAATAAGCTGAAACTGGATTTTACGCTGGATGCTGCTCAGATTATTTCGTGGGAGTTCAATGTGGATACATCAACATTCTATTCTCCGAAGTCGACAATCTTTGAAGAAGCAACAATTCCTCTGGAACTTTATTTGACATTTGTGCAGGAAGATGATGCTCTGGTACTGCGTAAAGGGCTGGAGGACTTGTCGGCCGGGCGTATACGGGTGATGGATGTTCAGATTCGTATTCAGACGGAAGCTTTAGGATCGCGCTGGTTTGAAATGCATGCCGTGCCTTATGGGCTGGATGAGGAAGGAAGAGCTACCAAGCTGATTGGCTTGCGGCGTGATATTACAGATTTGAAGATGACCAACGAATTGATTGAGCTTCGCGATAGAGCGGAAGAATCCAATCGTTTAAAGAGTGCTTTCCTTGCCAATATGAGTCATGAGATACGGACTCCGCTGAATGCAATCGTCGGTTTTTCCAATCTGATAGCCCAGGAAGACGATCCGGACGAGATAGCTGAATATGTTAAGATTATAGAGACGAACAACGAACTATTGTTGCAGTTGATTAATGATATACTGGATCTGTCGAAGATAGAAGCAGAGCAACTGGACTTTAATTATTCGGATGTGGATATACCTGCCCTGTTCCGGGGATTGGAACAGACTTATGTTTCGAGGGTAAAGGAAGGAGTGGAGCTGATTTGTGAATTGCCAGAGGGGGATTGTTTCATTCACTCCGAGAAAAACCGGCTGACGCAAGTAATATCCAATTTTCTGAGTAATGCCTGCAAGTTCACATCCAAAGGTTCTATTCGCATGGGATATAAACCTATGGAGGGAGGTCTGCGTTTTTATGTTTTAGATACAGGAAAAGGAATTGCCCCGGAAAATATACCGAATGTTTTCAATCGTTTTGCTAAATTTGATGCGTTCGTACAAGGAACAGGGTTGGGACTTTCCATTAGCCAGTCGATTATACAACATTTAGGAGGCGAAATAGGTGTGGAGTCCGTCTTGGGCGAAGGTACGGAATTTTGGTTTACTTTGCCTTGCGACCCTCGTTCTTGAAAAACGGTTAGAATTGATTTATGAGTGGATTATAACTCCGACTATTATGGAAACAGCATTTTTTATTTTATTAATTCTGGTTATTTGGATTAGCTTACACGGTCAGATTGGAAAAGCCATTTCGAATACGGAGAGCCTGAAGAAGGAAATAGCCGAGTTACGGAAACAACTGGAAACTGCCCGTCCAAAGGCAGAAGCCGTAAAACCCGTTCCGGTGGAAGAAAAGGCGGAAGTGAAAAAGCAGGAAGTCCTCTTTGTTCCGCCGAAGATAGAAAGGCCTTCCAAACCCAAAAAGAAGCCGCGTCAGGTTAATTATGAGAAATACATCGGAGAAAACTTATTCGGAAAGATAGGTATCCTGATTCTTGTGATAGGCGTAGGCTTGTTTGTGAAATATGCCATCGACAGGGATTGGATTAACGAAGTGTTCCGTACAGTACTGGGTTTTGCAACCGGTGTCGGACTGCTTGTGATTTCCGGCAGGCTGCGTAAGACCTACCTTACTTTCAGTTCATTACTGGCTGGCGGTGCATTTGCAGTCTTTTATGTGACGGTGGCGATGGCTTACCATTATTATGGACTGTTCAGCCAGGCATCCGCTTTTATCCTTCTGATTATATTTACAATTCTTGTGACGGTCTTGTCCGTATTGTATAACCGGAGGGAACTGGCAATTATTGCGCTGGTCGGAGGTTTCATCTCTCCTTTCCTGGTAAGTGACGGGATGGGAAGCTATATGGTTCTGTTTATTTATGTCTCCATCCTAAACCTCGGTATGTTCGGGTTGTCCCTGTATAAGAAATGGGGAGAATTGCCGCTTATCTGTTTTGCTGCAACCTATCTTATCCTTGGCGGTTATATATGGACGGCGGATCTGGATATTGCCCGGAGCCCGCAATTAGTCCATCTGATATTGTTCTCTTCCTTGTTTTATTTGACGTTCCTGCTGCCGGTTGTTTCGATATTGAATACAGGAAATAATAAAATAAGCCATTTGTTGCTGGCCGAGGTTTCATTGAACAATTTTATTTACCTGTTCTTCTGTCTGTATTTTTTTAGGGAAATGCAACCGGAACAGAATTTGAAAGGGCTTTTCCCGTTGGGGATTGCTTTGGTGAATGGAGTTATCGCGTTTATTGTCAGCCGGAGGTCGCCGGAAAATAAAATCCTTTATCCGGCTTTAACGGGGCTTGCCCTGACATTTGTGTCCATCGCAGTACCTGTGCAGTTGGAAGGGACTTTCATTACTCTTTTGTGGGCTTGCGAACTGGTCATTGTACTTTGGCTTTTTACTCGTTTCCGTATGGTTATTTATGAGTATTTTTCGATAGTCCTGCTTTTCCTGACCAATGCATCCTATTTGATGGATATGGAAAATGCGGTTACGGAGGGAGGCGTAGTTCCTTTGTTTGCCAATGGTATGTTTGCTACCGGTATATTTACAGGGTTTGCCTTGCTGGTGTGGTGCTGGCTGATGAATCGTGAAAAAGAGATGTTTCAGGCTGTAAACGTGTTGAAATATTCTCCGTTTAATGCATTTGTCCTGTTGAACGGATGTGCCATATTGTATATTGCCTTCATCCTCGAGTTTTTGTTGAATGTGAAAGACTCACATCTTTCTATGGAACTGGCGCAGACGTTTACGGCTGCCGCTTTACTGGCTCTGTTGTTGTGTCTGAGGAAGCGGTTTCCTGTGGCTGTCTATAGAGATTGCTATGCTTTCGGTTTGTTCCTTTCGGTTTGTCTTTATGGGATTTGCATGTCTGCCTATCCGGCTACTCTGGAACAGTTGGCGGAAGCTTTGAAGTGGATTTCGTTTGTTATCATAGCGGTGCATATTTGGCTTTTTGCAAAGTGTTACTATGCGGCTTATGATTTCCACCAAAAGATATCCAATCCTATGACCGGATTGCTTAGTTTCTTATCGACAGTATTGCTGGTTATCGGAGTCAATACATTTCTGAAGGAAGTGGGGTATTCAGGAGAAACGAGTGCCGGCTTTTCTGTTTCGCTGATTATTGCCGGTTTTGTGGAAATGTCGTTAGGAATGAGGCTGCACCAGAAGTTCCTGCGTATGGTGAGCCTGCTGACTTTCGGCATTGTATTGGTTAAATTGATACTGGTGGATATCTGGCTGTTGCCGACTGTGGGTAAAATAATCATCTTTATTATCTTAGGAGCCATATTGCTTATCCTCTCTTTCCTTTACCAGAAACTAAAGAAGGTTTTGTTTGAGGCGGATGAAAAGAATGATGTGATCTGTTAACGCTGACTGCGATGCACTGCTACCCGTAGCCTTACTCTCTTGCTACTGGTGGCGGTGCATCGCTGCAAAAATACCTTTACAATAATGCCGTGCTTATCTTCCGTTGGAAGCGGCAGGCAACTTTTGATAGTTGCGGAAAATAATCTGGTCGCGGATGAGGTCCGTTTCATACGAACCGCTAAAGTCCATCAATACGGTACCCAGATTTCCGGTAGCAGGAATCGAGGCTTCACGCCAGTATTGCTTGAAATTGCGAACCATGCCTTTGCCCCCTACCAGTATTTCTGAAAAGCCGATGTTGAAACTTGCAGCATACAACCAGGGATTAGGGATTTTCTGCCATGTATTGTACCCTGAAGTAAAGATGATATTCCAACGGTTTGCTCCGGAGGCTGTAGCCGAGGCCATCACTTTGGCAACTCCGTCTACTTTGTTTTCGGGCGTCTTCGTATATTCGTCACTCAGATAAATTTCAAACGGGAAGTCGCTATCGGTAATAACTGTCGTGTCGTCGTGCCAGTTAATTTGTGGGGCGTCTTTAATCCAACCCATCGAGCCTTCCGAACGGTCGCGTGTCACAACATATATTTTTCCACGAAGGTCGCCGATATTCTTTTCGGCGAACGTCTTATCGCATACTACTTTGCCTTGCCCGTAATCCCGGACGAATTTATTGAACTTGTTATTGAAATAATATTTGTCTTGTTCGTCACAGTTTTCATCTTTTACCATGGCAATAATAAATTCGCCGGGGTTCTCGTTCAGGAAACGCACGGCATCCTGCAAGAAGTCTTTCAGCGAGTTATGGCAATAAATGATACCGTGGTAAATCTTCATCTGGTCGCTGAGGCGCAGGTCGAATGTCCTTACTCCCCAGTTCATCTGTTCGAACCAATCCTGGCTTTGGCATTTGGCAGGGATGATAAGCGTGTTCCAGGTTCCGGCATCATGCGTGCCCGGCATACCGAGGTCGATAAACTTTTTGTTGTCGTCTACGTATGTCATCCATTTGGAGTAAGAAAATCCGTCAGGTTTCCAAGCATCCCGGATGTCCAGAAAGCCCATATGTCCCCATCCCGGTTGCGCGTAGGGTTCCATATAGTGGAATGCGCCGGCAAGCGCCCAGTTTGTTTGGGTAGCGGATTTGTTTACGCCCATTTTAATAAAGATGTTGGCGGTTTCATCCAGAAAGTTTTCGACATCCACTTTTTTCCCTCTGCCGTAAGCAGTAATGCTGTAGATAAGGGTGGTACCATCCGTATCATAGAAATTAATTTCCTGGAGCCACGGATTGATATTGGAAGCCTGCCAGTTGAGTGCTACTCTTCCGCCGGGTTCGATAATACCAGAGCGCTTAGTCCCTTTGCCGTCCATGTCCCATTGGTCGCTATGTTCGGCTTTCCCGAACTCTACTATCCAGGAACGTGATGTGTTGTTGATTGCCGTGATATATTCGCCTTCGTCGAATGAAATCGAGGCTGTTTCGTCTGCATTTGCCTTTTGTAGTTCTTTCAGTTCATTGTTGTTTTCACAGGAGGTGGCAAGGAATCCTGTGGCTAAAGTAACCAATAAGGTGGCTGTAAAAGATGAAAATCTGATGTTCTTCATGGTTATTCTGTTTATCGGAAAATACATAATAGGATTATGGCGGCAATTTAAAGAGATTTGACGAAATGAGAATGGATATTAGGGTTAATAATTCTTTAATAAATAGGTGGTTGTCGAATGAATCGAGGATGTGTGGTACTATATTGAAGATGAAATTCCAAGGCCGGTTCGTTGGTATGGACCAGCCTTGGGCTTCTGTCCGGGAATGTTTAGTGTCTTTTATATATTATAAAACATCGATAGTATTTTCCAAAGCCATGCTGTGAGAACCTTTTATCAGGATATGGTAGCCTTTCAATGGATTGGCTTTTAGTGCAGCAATCAGTTCTTCTGTTGTGGCAAAAGTGGAGAAATCTTTTCCTGCTTTGGTAAACTGTTCGCCGCAAAGAAGTACCTTATCGAAATTGGCTTTTTTGATTTGTTCGATTACTTCCTCATGCAGTTCGTCGCTGGCAGGTCCTAATTCGCGCATATCTCCGAGGATAATTGCTTTAGGGGTAACTTGCATGGCGGAGAAATTCTCCAAAGCGGCCTTCATACTGCTGGGGTTGGCGTTGTAAGCGTCGATAATCAATTCGTTAGTTTTTGTTTTTTTGAGTTGCGAACGGTTGTTCGTCGGTTCATAGGCGGTTATGGCACGGCTGATTCGTTCGGCTGGTATTTTGAAGTAACGCCCTACGGCAACGGCAGTCAGTACGTTATCAAGGTTGTAGGCTCCGATCAAATGGGTTTCCACAGTGTGTATTTTCCCTTGTTGCTTCCAATCGAAAGTAAGGAAAGGGCTACAATTGATAACATGTCCCGAAGCAAAGAAGGCGTCGTTTGAGCCATAAGTGATCTGTTCGATACCCCGGGCTATTTCCGTCAAATATTTATTATCGGCATTGATAAATATTTTCCCTTTTGAATGCCGGATGTAGTCGTACAGTTCCCCTTTTGTTTTCACCACATTCTCGAAAGAACCGAATCCTTCCAAATGGGCGCGTCCTACATTTGTAATGATGCCGTAGTTCGGATTTACGATATCTACCAGTTCTTTGATGTCTCCCGGGCGGCTGGCTCCCATTTCGATGACAGCCATTTCATGGTCGTGGGTCAAACGGAGCAGTGTGAGTGGAACTCCTATCTGGTTGTTCAGGTTGCCTTCTGTATATAACAGATTGTATTTGGAAGAGAGAACTGCAGCTAAAAGTTCTTTTGTTGTTGTTTTCCCGTTAGTTCCTGTGATGCCAATAATAGGTATGCCGACAGTTTTACGATGGCGGTGTGCCAGTTGTTGCATGGTCTTCAATACATCGTCCACCAAAATAGTACGTTCACTGATGTAGTAGTCAGGGTTATCGATTACTGCATATTGGCAGCCGGTGTCCAATGCCTTGGATGCAAATTTGTTGCCATCGAACTTTTCACCTTTCAGGGCGAAAAAGATGGAACCGCGCGGGCAGTTGCGGCTATCGGTTGTCACTTTAGGGTGATGCAAAAATAATTCGTATAGTTCTGATATGGTCATATTCTTTATCCTCCGTAAATTCAGTTACAGTTATTTGCCGCAAATGTAGCAATTAAATGTTTTTCCAGTATCTTTGTCGAAAAGAAGATATAATGATGTTACATAAAACGCTCAATATAAAGGGAAAACTAACCTCACTCGATACTCCTTTAGTGATGGGAATCCTGAATGTGACTCCTGATTCTTTTTATGCGGACAGCCGTAAGCAAACCGAAGCAGCCATAGAAGAACGTATTCAAGCTATTTTATCGGAGGGTGGAACGATTATTGATGTCGGAGGATATTCTTCCCGTCCGGATGCCATAGAGGTTTCTCTGGAGAAGGAAATGGAACGTGTGGCAGTAGCTCTTGACATATTACAGCGGCATTATCCGGAGGTTGCTGTTTCCGTAGATACTTTCCGGGCGGATGTGGCCCGCTGTTCCGTGGAAAAATATGGGGTAGCCATTATAAACGATATATCCGGTGGGGAACTGGATAAGGAAATGTTTCCGGCAGTCGCTTCTTTAAATGTTCCTTATATTATGATGCATATGCGAGGAACTCCCCAGACCATGCAGCAGCATACGGATTACAAGGATATGATGGAAGATATCCTTTTGTACTTTGCCGCAAAAGTGCGTGAACTTAATTTGATGGGAGTGAATGATATTGTACTCGATCCGGGTTTTGGATTTAGTAAAACGTTGGAACAAAATTATCTTCTGATGGGACATTTGCGTGAGTTCGACCAATTCGGGCTGCCTTTGTTGGTCGGTGTGTCGCGAAAGAGTATGATTTATAAGTTCCTGGGAGGAACTCCGTCCGAAAGTTTGAACGGGACAACGGTGTTAAATACGGTTGCCCTTTTAAATGGTGCGGATATTCTGCGTGTTCATGATGTGAGAGCAGCTGTTGAAGCAGTGAAAATTGTAGACAAATTGAAAAGGGAAGTTATATGTGGATGAATTTCGGAATAAAAGACCTTATAGATGTCTTATTGGTTGCTTTTTTCCTTTATCAGACCTATAAGTTGATGAAGAGTTCGGGCACGCTGGCTATTTTTAGTGGGGTCGTCTCGTTTATCGTTGTTTGGATATTGGTATCTCAAGTGTTGGAAATGCGCTTGATGGGGGCGATTCTCGATAAATTTATCAGTGTCGGTTTTGTAGTTCTGGTTATTTTGTTTCAAGATGAAATCCGCCGTTTCCTGATGGCTTTAGGCTCTCATCGCGGATGGAAATTTTTAGGGAACCTGTTTTCAAAACGTTCCGATGCGAACGAAAATGAAGGTAAGTTTGTTGCTCCGGTTGTTTTGGCATGTATGAATATGGCGAAAAAGAAAACCGGTGCCCTGATTTGTATCCAACAAGATGTGGACCTGACCATTTACGAACATACAGGAGAAATGTTTAATGCAGACGTAAACGCCCGTCTGATAGAAAATATCTTTTTTAAAAACAGTCCTTTGCACGATGGTGCCATGATTATAGCGGACAACCGTATCAAGGCAGCCGGGTGTATTTTGCCGGTAGCTCAAAACGCTAATTTACCGAAAGATATGGGGCTTCGCCATCGCTCGGGATTAGGGATGTCATTAGAAACTGACGCCTTGATTATCATTGTTTCGGAAGAGCGCGGAAAGATATCGGTGGCACATAACGGAAAACTGGAAGTGAATGTTTCGGCAGAAGAATTGCAACGAATACTGTCCGGAGAACGGGAAGTTATAAATTATTGTTAAATGTTCTGAATCTGGTAGGTCTACATGTAAATCTTTTGCTGTTTTTGTAAACTCTATGTTGCATTATGCCTAATTTTGTACCCGAAAAACAGTGACATTTATTAAATAATATAAAAATAGATCTTCCGCTATGGATTTAATGCAAGAAATTATTGCGCGTGCTCAGGCAAACAAACAGCGTATCGTTCTTCCTGAAGGTACAGAAGAAAGAACATTGAAAGCTGCCGACCGTTTAATGGTCGACGGAGTTGCAGACATTATTTTGATTGGTGCTCCTGCTAAAATCAAAGAATTGGCAGCCGGATATGGTTTGAGCCATATTGACCAGGCTACAATTGTCGATCCGAAGAATCATGAAAAGAAGGCTGCGTATGCCGACCTGCTTTTCCAATTACGCCAGAAAAAAGGTATGACGCCGGAAAAAGCAGCCGTATTGGTGGAAGATCCTTTATATCTGGCTTGCCTGATGATTAAATCAGGTGATGCGGATGGTGAGATAGCCGGTGCACAAAATACTACAGGCGATGTGCTTCGTCCTGCTTTGCAGATTGTTAAGACTGCTCCGGGCATGAGTTGCGTATCAGGTGCATTTATTATGTTTACGAAAACTCCCCAGTATGGAAAAGAGGGTATCCTGGTATTTGCCGATTGCGCTGTAATGCCGAACCCGAATGCACAGGAATTGGCAAGTATTGCTCTTGCAACTGCTGCAACTGCCCGTGACATTGTAGGAATGGAACCGCGTGTAGCTATGTTGAGCTTCTCAACTAAAGGCAGTGCATCCCATGAAATGGTAGATAAAGTAGTGGAAGCTACCCGTCTGGCAAAAGAAATGGCTCCCGATTTGAAGATTGACGGAGAATTGCAGGCCGATGCCGCTCTGGTGGAAAAAGTAGGTGCACAGAAGGCTCCGGGTAGCGAGATAGCCGGACAGGCAAATGTATTGGTATTCCCTACACTGGAAGTCGGTAATATTGCTTATAAACTGGTACAGCGTTTAGGCGGTGCGGAAGCTGTTGGTCCTATCTTGCAGGGTATGGCTGCTCCTGTCAACGATTTGTCACGTGGTTGCTCAGTAGATGATATTTATAAAATGGTAGCTATTGCAAGTAATCAGGCTATTGGTTTAAAAGCGTCAAAATAATAAAGGATACAAAAAATAAAGAGATGAAGATATTAGTATTAAACTGCGGAAGCTCTTCTGTTAAGTACAAATTGTTCAATATGGACACCCATGAAGTACTGGCACAGGGTGGCGTGGAAAAGTTAGGATTACCCGGTTCTTTTTTGAAATTCACTTTGCCTGATGGTGAAAAAGTGATTCTGGAAAAAGACCTGCCGGAACACAATGCTGCAATTCAGTTTATTTTAAGTGTACTGACAGATGAGAAGTATGGCTGTATTAAATCGTATGATGAGATAGATGCTGTAGGTCATCGTGTGGTACACGGAGGTGAACAGTTTAGCAGTAGTGTTGAAATCACCAGTGAAGTTATTGGCAAGGTAGTAGAATGTATTGATCTTGCTCCTCTGCATAATCCACCGAATCTGAAAGGTATCCGTGCTATGAGCGCGTTGATTCCTGGCATCCGTCAGGTAGGCGTGTTTGATACGGCTTTCCATCAGACAATGCCGGATTATGCTTATATGTATGGTTTGCCTTATTCTTTGTATAAGAAATATGGTATCCGTCGTTATGGCTTCCATGGAACAAGCCATCGCTATGTATCCAAACGTGCTTGTGATATTCTTGGTGTTCCTTATGAAAAACAGCGTATTATTACAGCCCATGTAGGAAACGGTGGTTCTATTGCAGCAATTAAAGATGGAAAATGTATCGATACTTCTATGGGACTGACTCCGGTTGAAGGTTTGCTGATGGGTACACGTTGCGGTGATGTGGATGCCGGCGCTTTATCTTTTATCATGGATAAGGAAGGCTTGGATGCAAAAGGACTGTCTGACCTGATTAATAAGCAGAGCGGTGTATTGGGGCTGTCCGGCCTTTCTTCCGATATGCGTGAAATAGAAGCTGCGGTTGCCGAAGGTGATAAGAAAGCGATTCTGGCTCTTAACGTATATAATTACCGTATTAAGAAATATATCGGTGCTTATGCTGCCGCTATGGGCGGTTGCGATATTTTGGTATGGACAGGTGGAGTAGGTGAAAACCAATGGGCTACCCGTCGTGAAGTTTGCCAAAATATGGAATATATGGGCATGAAACTGGATGTGGAAAAGAATGAAGGCATGCGGGGTGAAGAAATGGTAATCAGTACTCCTGACAGTAAAGTCACTGTCATTGTCGTTCCTACAGACGAAGAGTATATGATTGCTTCCGACACGATGGATATATTAAGCAAATAAATATTCTAATCCTCACAGCTTACAAAACACAGGATTAGTGTTTAGACAGTTCCGACACCGGTTGGGACTGTCTTTTTTTGTTTATTTATAAATGTTGTGAAAAAAGAATGCCAAAAGTGACACAGGTAATAATGAAAAAACGGTCACTTTTGACATTTGTCGAATTGATAAAATATAGTGAAAAAGGGTTAGTGGGAACAAATGTAAAAGATGCGGTAAAAGGAGGCAAGTATCCCTGTCTCATTTGGGAGCAAATGGGACTTATTGTTTTGAAATGGGACTTGTTTGAGGAAGAAGCAAACAGAATAAGTAATGATTTCAGGCAAGTACGGAGGCTATGTACATGTAGATCATCATCCCTATAATATCGTTTGTAATTGTGATAAACGGACCGGTAGCCAGTGCCGGGTCTATTTTGAAACGGTCTAGTGTCATCGGTACTAATGTGCCGAATATACTGGCAAACATAACAACCGCAAAAAGGCTTAATGATACAGATGTGGTAATGCCGCGGTCTCCCAAGAAAAAGAAATTATAGATAAATACTACAATACTGATGATGCTGGCATTAATTAATGAAACAACGGATTCCTTTAATATCTGAGGGATAATGTTGCCACCTTTCAGTGTGTTGTTGGCAAGGCCTTGTACAATGATAGCGGATGATTGTATTCCGACATTTCCTCCGGTACCCCCGATAAGTGGAATGAATAATGCCATTTTAGGATTTATGGCAAAACTGCTTTCAAAATTTCCAAGTATGACTGAATTACCAAGTCCTCCAATCATACCGATTAACAACCAGGGTAAACGGGCGGCAGTCTGGGTGAATACATTATCGGAAGTTTCGACGTCCTGAGAGATACCGGAAGCCAACTGGTAGTCGCGTTCATGTTGTTCACGTACTTCATCCATTACGTCGTCGATGGTAATACGACCGACCAACCGTCCGATACTATCGACAACAGGTAGTGCAACCAAGTCGTATTTTTCGATTGTCTGTGTAACTTCTTCAATGCTGTCGCTGTCGCGGACTGAAATCGGTTCCTTCTTCATTACATGTTTTATTTTTGAAACAGAAGGATTTGTTATCAGTTTTTGAAGTGGAAGTACACCACGAAGACGTTCGTCGTCATCTACTACATACACATAATAGATCTCGTCCATGTCTTCGGCTTGCTTACGCATCTCATCGATACATTTGGGCATACTCCAGTTCTCGTTGACAACGATCATCTCAGTACCCATCAAACCACCAGCGGTATCTTCATCGTATTTCAACAAATCGACGATGTCTCCGGCTTGTTCGACATCTTCAATATGTGAGAGGATTTCTTCCTGGGTGTCTTCATCCAGCTCACGCATCAAATCAACAGCATCGTCGGTTTCCATATTGTCGACGAAGCGTTTGGCAATTAATTCGTTGGGAAGTTCTTTCAGCAGCTTATGACGGTCTTCCTCATCCAGTTCCATCAATACGTCTGCCGCTTTTTCCCCATCCATTAAAAGATAAAGGTAAATTGCTTCCTGCAAGTCGAGTTCCTTATAAGCTTCTGCTATATCTGCGGGATAAAGTTCTTTGAGAATACTCTTGATTTGAGCATCATCTTTTTCTGCAATGAATTTTTGCAGGTTGTCTATATACTCTTTAGTAAGTTCGATCATTTTTGCTGCCTATAAGTTTATTCTGGATTTCTTGCCTGATTATTGCATTGCAAAGATAGTTCTAACAGAGAAAAAACGCTTTATAATTACATGAATTTTGTTTTTAAATTATATTTGTAGTGCCTTCGCTTAAGGATAAAGCCTTCGCTTAAAGGATTACACTAGCAAAATTAATAATTAACCAAATGAGAAATGTTGCATTCGTATTATGCCTGCTGTTTTTATTGCAGGCTTGCGGGAATAAGAGAAAAAATGATGTCCAGAGTTGCCAAATGTATCAGGTTGCCAGCTTTGATTATTTTGCTTCCGGAGAATATGATGGTGTCTATCTGCTTAGTAATTTGTTTGAAAAAGCAGACTTTGGTATCGGTACGGTAGATGGTCTGGATGGAGAAATGTATGTAAGAGATGGCAAAGCATGCCGGATAACCTCTTCCGGGGAAATCGTTGAAGTTTCGCCATCAGCAATGTTGCCTTTTGCCATGATGTGCAAATTTAAACCGGATACCACTTTCCTTTATACAGGTAAGATACCTGTTTATAAAAAGATAGATGACTTAGTAAATGATTCTACCAAACTGCTGGCAATAGAAATAAAAGGCGTATATGCTTCACTGACTACTCGTTCCGTGCCGAAACAAAAGAAGCCGTATAAGAGTCTGTATGATATTATTGCGCATGAACAAATTGTTTTTCATCCTGAAAATTTAAATGGCACTGCGGTCGGATACCGGATTCCTGCTCGTTGTATAGCAGTAAATCCTACCGGATATCATATTCATTATGTATCGGAGGATGGAAAAGAGGGAGGGCATATACTGGCCTTTTCGACTGATAGCGTAATGGTATCCATACAAGTACTTGATGATATAGAACTTGTATGGAATCATTGATTTAGTTATCTGCTGTTTTCAGGTTTCGCTCTGTTATGAGAGTGAGTTCGATAAATTGTTCTACGGATAATTGCTCCGGACGTTTGTCAAAGACTGGCAGAGCGTAATCAGGGCAGTCTTTTCCCAACAGTGGCTTCATTGAGTTACGAAGCGTTTTTCTGCGTTGGTTAAAGGATGTTTTAACTACCGTTTTGAATAAAGATTGGTCGCAGCCTAATTCTGTCCGCTTGTTCCGTGTCATACGTATAACGGCACTTTTTACTTTTGGAGGGGGATTGAATACTGTTTCACTAACAGTGAAAAGATATTCGATGTCGTACCATGCCTGAAGTAGTACACTTAAGATTCCATATGTTTTACTTCCCGGACCTGCAGCTAAGCGTTCGGCAACCTCTTTTTGTATCATACCAGAACAACAAGGAATATGCTCTTTATAATCAAGCACTTTAAAAAATATTTGGCTGGAAATATTGTAAGGATAGTTTCCGATAACACAGAATTGCCCTGCAAATAATTTGCTGAGGTCTAACCGTAGAAAATCTTCGGCAAGAATCTTACCTTCCAATGCCGGAAAGTTCTGTTCCAGATATGCAACAGATTCCAGATCGAGTTCAACAACAGTCAGTTCATGATTCGCTTCCAATAAGAATTGGGTGAGGACACCCATTCCCGGGCCTATTTCTAATACAGGAAGATTTTTATAGTCGGACAGTGTATCCGCAATGCGTTTTGCTATTTGCAGATCTTTCAGGAAATGTTGTCCTAATGCTTTTTTGGGCTTAACTAATCTCATCCACTTTTTGGTATGATACGTTTGTATTTAAATATAATGTTTATCTTTGCAGACGTACAAAAATACGACAAATAATTTAAAGATTCCGTGCATAATGAGTTTAAAAACAATATTTCGTTCGTTTCTTAAAATAGTCCTTCCTCTTGCTTTTGGTTGTGCTCTTCTCTGGTATTTATACAGTAATATGGACTTTAGTGAGATATGGAATGTCGTTCGTAAAGGTGTACGTTATGATGTGATCCTTTTTTCTTTATTGTTCGGTTTAGGAGCTAATATTGTGCGTGGATTACGTTGGAAGTTATTGATAAACTCGTTAGGAGATAAGATAAAGACAAGTGATGCTGTTTATGCGGTTTTAGGCAATTATGCGGTAAATCTGGTATTTCCCCGTGTTGGTGAGGTTTGGCGTTGCGGAGTGATCCATCGGTATGATAAAATATCTTTTACACGTCTGTTGGGAACCTTATTTGTCGACCGTTTGAGTGATACGATTATGGTCGGTTTGATTACTGTTTCAATCGTCCTTTTTAATTTTGATTTCTTTCGTGGATTCTTTGCGAAGAACCCGTCTTTGATAGAAGGATTCCATTCGATGTTCAATTCTATGTGGATTTATGTCGTTGCTGTAATTTTTATCCTTGGAATTTGGTTTGTTTTCACATTTATGAGTAACTTTACGTTGGTCAAAAAAGCTCGCTCGATATTGACCAATGTGTGGGAAGGAATGAAGAGCATCTGGCTGTTGAAGCAGAAAAAGTTGTTCATCCTGCAGACATTGCTACTTTGGTGTGGTTATTTCTGCTATTTTTATATAACATTCTATGCATTTGGTTTTACCCGTGACTTGGGTATTACGATAGGGCTGATTACTTTTACGATGAGTAGTATTGCTGTGGCAGTTCCTGTTCAGGCAGGTATTGGTCCTTGGCATTTCATGGTAATAGCGACATTGGTGAATTTTGGAGTGAAAGAAGTTGATGCGGCGGCTTTTGCTTTGGTTGTACATACTGTTCAGACTGTATGGTTAGGAATAACAGGTTTGTTCGGAGTTGTTGCTTTATCATTAAAAAACAGAGCTAAAAATGAGACAGCACAAGTGAATAATTAAACTTGTTCTTCTCGTAAAATGATAAATAGCTAATTACAAACTCAAATTGGTAAAAGCAGATTACTTGCATCTTTTAATGCTTTTAGTTTGTTCTTATCAATAAAAAACAATTGTATTTATGTCAGCAGAAATCAAAAGTCTTTCTCCGCAACCTGTTTGGGAATATTTCTATGCCCTGACACAAATTCCTCGTCCGACCGGGCATATGGAAGCGGTAACCCGTTTTATGGTAGATTTTGGAAAAAGTTTAGGTTTGGAAACTTTACAGGACGAAGTGGGAAACGTTTTGATTCGTAAGCCAGCTTCTTCTGGAATGGAGGGCCGTAAGACTGTAACTTTGCAATCTCATCTGGATATGGTACCTCAGAAGAATTCATCAGTTAAACATGATTTCCTGGTAGATCCAATAGATGCTTATATTGATGGTGACTGGGTAAGAGCGCGTGAAACGACTTTAGGTGCAGATAATGGCATGGGGGCTGCTTTTGCTATGGCTGCGCTTGCTGATAAGAATTTGAAGCATGGACCATTAGAAGCCTTATTTACTATAAATGAGGAAGTTGGTATGGATGGCGCTTTTGGTTTAAAAGCTGGTTTCTTGAAAGGTGATATATTATTGAATTGCGATTCAGAAAAGGAAGGTGAATTGTTTGTGGGATGTGCTGGTGGTGCAGACCTGAATATATCCATGCAATTTAAAGAAGATACTTATATTCCTGAAGGTGATGTAGCCGTAAAAATCAGCTTGACTGGTTTGAAAGGCGGGCATTCCGGTGTAGATATTCATTTGGGGCGTGCCAATGCTAATAAGCTAATATTCCGTTTTCTGAAAGATGCAGTTCGTGATTATGGTGCACGTTTATCTGTTATTGAGGGTGGTTCGTTGCGAAATGCCATTCCGCGTGAAGCATTTGCTATATTAACAATACCGGGTGATAATGTGGAGGCGTTGTGGGAATTTGTTTCAGATTATCAGGAAACATTCCGTGAAGAATACAAAGGTATAGAAGGAAATATTAGTTTTGTGGCAGAAATGACGGATATGCCAACAACTTTAATCCCGGAAGAAATTCAGGATGATTTGATTAATGCAGTGGAAGGTTGTCAGAATGGGGTCATCAGTATGCTGGTTGATTTCCCGGGGACGGTAGAGTCTTCTACTAATTTGGCAATTGTGAAATCGTCTAATGAGCTGATTGAAATCCAGATATTGGTAAGAAGTTCTTCCGATAGCCGGAAAGAGGCTGTTTGCTCAAGTTTGGAGAGTGTGTTCTCGATGGCAGGAGCAAAAGTCGAATATGGTAGTGCTTATGGTGGCTGGCAGCCCAATATCAATTCTCCGGTTCTGAAAGTGATGGAACAAACCTGGTTGGAACTGTATGGCAAGAAGCCGGATGTAAAAGTGATGCATGCCGGCCTGGAATGCGGAATTATCCAGGAGACGTATCCGAATATGGATATGATTTCTATCGGTCCGGATTTGGAACATCCACATTCTCCGGACGAGCGGGTTGGAATCGCTTCTGTTCAACATATTTGGGATTTTATCGTTGCTGCCTTATCCCGAATTTAATAATTAGTGGTTAGGATATATTTCATGCCTCCTGCTTACAAAAAGCAGGAGGTTTTTTTGTTTGTAAGGTTCGTTCCACTGAAGAATGCCTCCGGAAAACTATATTATCTCCCGTTATTTCTTTACATTTGCCACAAAAAAATAGAGCGATTATGGCGGAATGCAAGGATGACCACATCTTAAATTCAATCAACTATCCGGAGGACCTGAGAAAATTAGATCCTAAACAGTTGGAGGAAGTATGTGCAGAGTTGCGTCAATATATAATAGATATACTTTCTGAAAATCCGGGACATCTGGGTGCAAGCCTGGGCACAGTAGAGTTAACAGTTGCACTACATTATGTTTTTAATACTCCTTATGACCGTATTGTATGGGACGTAGGACATCAGGCTTACGGGCATAAAATATTGACCGGGCGAAGAAATTCTTTTCATACACTTCGTAAACATGGCGGAATAAGCGGTTTTCCGAATCCGGCTGAAAGCCCTTTTGATGCTTTTATTGCAGGGCATGCATCAACTTCTATTTCGGCAGCTATGGGTATGTCGGTCGCTTCAGCTTTAAAGAATGAACAAGACAGGCATGTGATTGCAGTTATAGGGGATGGGGCTATGACTGGAGGTCTGGCATTTGAAGGGTTGAACAATGCTTCGGCCAACCCTAATAATTTGTTGATTATATTGAATGATAATGATATGGCGATAGACCATTCGGTTGGTGGTTTGAGCCAGTATCTGGTGGATATAACGACGAGTCAGACTTACAATAAGATGCGTTATGATGTGTATCGCGGTTTGCGTAAGATGAAACTGATAAATGATGACCGTCGTGAGAATATCCTCCGTTTTAACAATAGCTTGAAAGCTTTGCTTACGCAGCAGCATAATTTGTTCGAAGGTTTCAGTATTCGTTATTTCGGTCCGATAGATGGGCATGACATTCATTATTTACTGAAAGTTTTGAATGATATAAAAGATATGCAGGGCCCCAAGTTGTTGCATATTAAAACGAAAAAAGGAAAAGGTTTTAAGCCGGCAGAAGAATCTGCTACGGAATGGCACGCTCCAGGGCTGTTTAACAAAGAAACAGGAGAGCGTATTATAGTTCATAGACTGGATGAACCACAACTTTATCAGGATGTTTTCGGACATACTTTAGTGGAGCTGGCAGAACAGGATGAACGTATTGTGGGGATAACGCCTGCCATGCCCACCGGTTGTTCCATGACTTATATGATGAAAGCTTTTCCGCAGCGTGCATTTGATGTGGGTATTGCAGAAGGACATGCTGTGACATTCTCTGCCGGATTGGCAAAGGAAGGGATGATACCGTTCTGTAACATTTATTCCTCTTTTATGCAGCGGGCTTATGACATGGTGATTCATGATGTAGCAATCCAGAAACTTCATATGGTGATGTGTCTCGACCGTGCCGGATTGGTAGGGGAGGATGGAGCTACCCACCATGGCGTATTTGATTTAGCTTATTTGCGACCGGTACCTAATCTGGTTATTTCATCCCCATTGAATGAATGGGACTTGCGTAATTTGATGTATACCGGATATAAAGAGTACGACGGTCCGTTTGTGATTCGCTATCCGCGTGGAAAAGGAGAGAAGAAAGATTGGCGTAACCCGATGCAGATTTTACCGATAGGAAAAGGCAAGAAGCTGCGTGAAGGGAATGACTTGGCAATACTCTCGTTGGGACCGATTGGCAATGAAGTAATAAAAGCGATAAAAGAGGTGGAAGGAGAAGGCATCTCAGTCGCACATTATGATATGATTTATTTGAAACCGATAGATGAAGAACTTTTGCATGAAATCGCTAAGAAGTTCTCTCGTATCATAACGGTGGAAAATGGTGTTATGCAAGGAGGCCTGGGAAGTGCAGTCCTTGAATTTATGGCAGACAATGATTATACGACGCATGTAAAACGGATAGGTGTTCCGGATTCGTTTATTGAACATGGTTCTGTAAACGAACAGTATAAGTTGTGTGGTATCGATGCTTCTAGCATTGCAGGCCTGTTGAGAATTGAGTATGAAAAATTGAATAAGAAAGATTGACAAACCGCTTTGGTATATGTCAGTTATTGAAGTATGAAAATTATTATAGCCGGAGCAGGTGAAGTCGGGACGCATTTAGCAAAAATGTTGTCACAAGAGAAACAGGATATTATCCTGATGGACCCGAATGAAGAGCGTTTGAATTTTACGAATTCAAGTATGGAAGTATTGCCAATGGTGGGCAACCCTACATCCATACGCGATTTGGAAGAAGCAGGAATCCGGAAAGCGGACTTGTTTATCAGTGTGACACCTGAAGAGACAACGAATGTTACAGCCAGTATCCTGGCATCCAAATTGGGGGCCCGTAAGACGCTTACTCGTATCAATAATTATGAGTATTTGCTGCCAAAGAATAAGGAGTTGTTTGAAAAAATGGGGATTAATTCGATGATTTACCCGGAAATGCTGGCAGCGAAAGAAATAGTGACGGCAGTACGTCGTCCGTGGGCACGCCAGTATTGGGAATTGTTCGGAGGTGCTCTTATCCTGATTGGTGTGAAAGTCAGAGACAACTCAAGATTGGTAGATAAACTTCTTTCCGAATTGTTGAATGAGCAGAAATTATATCATATAGTGGCTATCAAGCGACAAAATGAAACTGTTATACCGCGTGGTACAGATAAAATTTTGTCGGGAGATATCGTTTTCTTCACTACAACGAAAGACTATGTAGAGGATGTACGGATGCATGCCGGGAAGAAAGATCCGGAAGTGAAAAAAGTGATAATTATGGGAGGAAGCCGTATTGCCATACGTACCTGCCAGTACCTCCCTAATAATATTCGCGTAAAAGTTATCGAAACCAATAAGGAAAAGAGTCATCGTATTGCTGAAGTCGTTCCCAGCAATGTTTTGATTATAAATGGCGACGGACGTGATACGGAGTTGTTGATGCAGGAAGGCATCCAGGATGCACAGGCTTTCATTGCATTGACGGAAAATTCCAGTACGAACATACTGGCTTGTTTGGCTGCAAAACGATATGGAGTATTCAAAACTATCGCAAAGATTGAGAATATTGATTATATTCCTTTGGGAGAAAGTATGGATATTGGCTCTGTAATTAATAAGAAACTGATAGCTGCAAGTTATATTTACCAGTTCCTGTTGGATGCGGATGTCTCGAATGTGAAATGTCTTACTTTTGCAAATGCAGACGTTGCAGAGTTGGTTGCGCGTCCGAATTCCAAGATAACCCGGAAGCAGGTGAAAGATTTGCATTTGCCGAAAGACATGACATTAGGAGGGTTAATCCGTGACGGGGTTCCAATGATGATTAAAGGTGATACCCAGATACAGGCATACGACCATGTTGTTGTATTCTGCCTGGATACGGCAATGCGCAAATTAGAAGACTTCTTTAATTAAAGTTATGCTGAATTTTCGTTTTATATTGAAAATGCTGGGAGGGATATTTATCCTTGAAACATTCTTCATGTTGGCGGCTACGGTGGTTTCGTTTCTTAGCAATGGGGAAGACTTGATTCCTTTACTGAAATCCTGTGGGATCATGTTTGGAACAGGACTTTTGTTCTACGCAATAGGCTTCCGTGCAAATGAATATAATGCAGGGCGGCGTGAAGGGATGTTGGTCGTCACTCTTACCTGGATATTTTGTTCCTTATTGGGAATGCTTCCATTCTATTTAGGAGGATATATACCTACAATAACTGATGCTTTTTTTGAAACAATGTCCGGTTTTACGACAACCGGTTCTACCATTCTTACAGATGTGGAGGCTCTGCCACACGGTGTGTTATTTTGGCGAAGTCTGACTCAGTGGCAGGGAGGTATTGGTATTATCGTCTTTACTGTAGCGCTATTACCTATTTTAGGCGGAGGGGCGGCACAAATGTTTGAAGCGGAGACTCCAGGCATTACACATGAGCGTTTCCGTCCGCGTGTAGCCCAGGTTGCTAAACGGCTTTGGGGTATCTATTTATTTTTTACTGCAATATTGATTGGTTTACTTTGGGTAGGACCAATGGATTTCTTTGATGCGGTGAATCATGCGATGACCACTATGGCAACAGGTGGATACTCCACTAAAAATGCGAGTGTGGCTTATTGGGATTCTGCCTATATAGATTATGTGATTACGGTGTTTATGTGTATCGGGGCTACCAATATGACTCTTTTTTATTTCTTTTTCAATGGAAAATTCAGCAAGTTGTTTAAGGATGAAGAAGCTCGTTGGTTTTATATTTTTGTAGTTGTCACGATGTTGATAGTTACCGTTTATCTGGTTTTGAAAGGTATATATCCTGATTTCCTTACGGCATTTCGTTTTGCATCTTTTCAGGTTGCCACTTTGGTTTCTACATGTGGTTTTGCTACAGCCGATTTTATACCTTGGGGACCATTCTTTTGGTTAATCGCGATTATTTTGATGATCGTTTGCGGTTGTGCCGGTTCAACCAGTGGAGGACTGAAAACAGGACGCGTTATGATTCTTACTAAGAACCTGCTGAATGAATTTAAAAAGCGGACACATCCGCATGCCGTATTGCCTGTTAGAGTGAACGAGCATGTATTATCTTCCGAGATTGTGTTCCGTGTATTGTCTTTTGCTTTTATTTATATAAGCCTGATCGTATTAGGATGTTTATTATTGCTGGTAGATGGGTTGGGTTTTGAGGAAGCTGTGGGATCGGCTGTGTCGGCTGTGAGTAATACCGGTCCGGGGCTTGGCAGTGTTGGACCTGTCGGGAATTTCTCTGGATTACCTGATTTTTCCAAATGGGTATTGGCTATGTTGATGATGGTAGGACGTTTGGAAATATTTACGGTAGTTACCATTCTTTTACCTGGTTTCTGGAAACAATAAAACAAGAACGTATATGAAAACACAAATGATGTTATTAACCTTTATTGGTAGTATCTTTTTATTGCCAGGATTTGCTCAGAATATAGCAAAACCGGAGACTACGGATTTATTGCCGGAACATACATTTACTTCTGGAATAGAAGGGCCTGCAACGGATGAAGCTGGAAACTTATATGCTGTTAATTATGAGAAGGAAGGAACAATCGGCATTGTTCATCCGGATGGAACACATGCTTGTTTTGTAGTACTTCCGGAAGGTTCTACGGGAAATAGCATCTGCTTTAATAAAGAAGGAAATATGTTGGTTGCAGATTATACCGGGCATAATATCCTGAAAGTAGATATGAAAACTAAAGCAATATCCATCTATGCCCATGAACCGAAAATGAACCAGCCGAATGATATGGCTCTTGCTCCCAATGGAAATCTGTATGCCAGTGACCCGGACTGGAAAAATAAAAAAGGTCAGCTTTGGTTGGTTAACCCCAATGGTAAAGTCTCCTTGCTGGAAGGTAATATGGGAACAACAAATGGGATCGAGGTAAGTCCTGATGGCAAAAAACTTTATGTGAATGAATCTGCCCAGTTAAAAGTTTGGGCATATGATATTCAGTCGAATGGGACATTAAAAAATAAGCGGCTGATACATACTTTTGAGGGGTATGGTATGGATGGTATGTGTTGTGATATAAAAGGAAATATCTACCTCTGCCGATATGATAAAGGAACCGTCGTTCTGTTGAGTCCCAAAGGCAAGCTGCTGCGTGAAATCTGGCTGAAAGGTAAGCAACCTTCAAATATTACTTTTGGAGGTCCGGAAAATAAGACTTGTTATATTACCTTGCAAGACCGGGGATGTTTTGAAACCTTCCGTTCAGAATATCCGGGAAGGAAATAAGCTGTTAGTATAGCGGATGGTTGTTAAAACATATGATAACCTTTTAACTCTTTCCGCAAAGCTTTGGATTTATTATTTGTAACCTCATCCATTAGTTTCCAGAAACGGTCGCTATGATTCATTTCCACCGTATGGCAAAGTTCATGTAAAAGAACATAATCAATCAGGTGCCAGGGAAGAAGCATCAGGGAAAGGGAAAGATTGATACTTTTCCGCGGAGTACAACTGCCCCAATGAGTTTTGCTATTGAATATTTTTATTCCTGTGCAGGTAAATTTATGCAGGGAAGCAAGTTGCATCAATCGCTGAGGCAATAACCTTACAGCCTCGTGACGAAGTGCTTTCTCTAAAAAACTTTTCAATAATTTCTGGACTCTTTCATCTGTAAAATCCGTTTGTGCAGGACAAGCGATATGTAAAATTTCTTTATCCAGTGTCATGTAAAAATTTGTCCGGTCGGAGCGGAATATGTGGACGCTGAAACTTGCAGTCTGCATTTCAGCTTTATCAGTCAGCAAAGGCTGTGCAGGATGTTTGGCTAATGCGACTTTCAATTTTTCCTTATTTTCCCGGATAAAGGCAAGCATACGCGTCTCGTCTCCATTGACAGGCATTGTTGCAGTAATGGCTCCTTTGGATATTTTCAGCGTATAGCGGGTTGCCCGTGGGCTAATACGGAGAAGGATGGTGCCTAAATCATTATCGTGTATCTTCTTTTCCATATCGTTTGCAAAAGTAATACTTTATGAACAAAGAATATACAGTAGAATTACTTATCTTTGCACCCGATTTAGGGAATTAATTATTAAACAATAGAATCATGAGCAAGAAAGCGCTATTACTGATTTGCGACGGCTGGGGAATTGGCGACCGCGGAAAAGACGATGTAATTTATAACACTCCTACTCCTTATTGGGATGAATTATTGAAAAACTATCCGAACTCTCAACTTCAGGCTTCAGGTGAAAATGTTGGTTTGCCTGACGGACAGATGGGTAATTCGGAAGTAGGTCACTTGAATATTGGTGCCGGACGCGTGGTTTACCAGGATTTGGTAAAGATCAACCTCGCTTGTCGTAATAACTCTATTATGGAAAACCCGGAAATCAAACGTGCTTATAGCTATGCGAAAGAAAAAGGCAAGCAGATTCATTTCATGGGACTTGTTTCTGATGGTGGTGTACATAGCTCGTTAGAACACCTGTTCAAACTGACAGATATAGCGAAAGAATACGGAATAGACAAAGCATACGTTCACTGCTTTATGGATGGTCGTGATACCGACCCGAAGAGCGGTAAAGGTTTTATAGAGCAACTCTCCGAACACCTGAAGACTACAGGCGGAAAGATTGCTTCTATTATCGGCCGCTATTATGCAATGGATCGTGATAAACGTTGGGAACGTGTAAAAGAAGCCTACGACCTGTTGGTAAACGGTAAAGGTAAAGAAGCTGAATGCATGGTAAAAGCCATGGAAGAATCTTATGCTGAAGGTGTAACCGACGAATTCATCAAACCGATTGTACATGTAGAAAACGGCAAGCCGGTTGCAACTATCGAAGAAGGTGATGTTGTTATTTTCTTCAACTATCGTAACGACCGTGCAAAAGAACTTACAGTTGTTCTGACACAGCAGGATATGCCGGAAGTAGAAATGGTAACAATTCCAGGTTTGCAGTATTTCTGTATGACTCCGTACGATGCTAATTTTAAAGGTGTATACATCCTGTTTGACAAGGAAAATGTAGAAAATACATTAGGTGAATATGTTGCTTCAAAAGGCAAAACACAGTTGCATATTGCAGAAACAGAAAAGTATGCACATGTGACATTCTTCTTTAACGGCGGACGTGAAGCTCCGTATGCCGAAGAAGAACGTATCCTGGTTCCTTCTCCTAAAGTCGCTACTTATGACCTGAAGCCGGAAATGAGTGCTTACGAAGTAAAAGATAAACTGGTTGAGGCTATCAATACACAGAAATATGACTTTATCGTTTGTAACTATGCAAATGGTGATATGGTAGGTCATACCGGTATCTATGAAGCCATAGAAAAAGCGGTTGTTGCTGTTGACGCTTGCCTGCACGATACAGTGGAAGCAGCAAAAGCAAACGGTTATGAGGTAATTATCATTGCCGACCACGGTAATGCCGACCATGCTTTGAATGAAGACGGAACTCCGAATACAGCTCACTCTTTGAATCCAGTTCCTTTTGTATATGTAACAGAAAACAAGGATGCAAAAGTTGAAAACGGTATTCTTGCAGACGTTGCTCCTTCTATCCTTCATATCATGGGGCTGGAACAACCGAAAGAAATGACCGGACGCAATTTGATTAAATAATTCTTTTGAAAATATATTCCCCTTTTGAAATTCGTTTTTATACGTTTTTCAGGAGGGGATTTTCTTATATCCAAAATAAGTTCATAGTTCTATAGATGATACAAATAGATGATACGTTAGTCAGCCTCGATGTGTTGGAAAGTAAATTCATATGTGATCTGTCCCATTGCAAGGGGATTTGTTGCGTAGAAGGTGATTCCGGTGCTCCTTTGTTGGAAGAAGAGGTTGCAGAACTGGAAAAAGCATTGCCTGTTATTTGGGATGATCTTTCTCCGGAAGCGCAGGATATTATCGATAAACAAGGCGTTTCTTATGTTGATGTAGAGGGGGATTTGGTAACTTCTATCGTTAATAACAAAGATTGTGTCTTTACCTGCTATGATGCGGATGGAACTTGTAAATGTGCGATAGAAAAAGCTTATCGTGCTGGCAAACTCTCTTTTTACAAACCTGTATCCTGTCATCTTTATCCGATCCGCGTGACTGAATATGATACATTTAGTGCTGTAAATTACCACCGCTGGGAGATATGCAAAGCTGCAGAAGTGTTAGGTGAAAAAGCAGGAATGCCTGTTTATAAATATTTGAAAGAACCGTTAATCAGGCGGTTTGGTACAGATTGGTATGACAGCCTTGAAGAGGTTGCCATAGAATGGGAAAAACAGAATAACAAATAAAAAAGTTATTCTGTTTTTCGTATAAGTTCGGCAGATTGTCCTTCCTCTTTCAGGTAGGTTTCAATATGCCTTTTTTTCTTTTCTTCCAGTATATCGTCGATATTAATCAAGATACCGGTTTCTTCCACTTCGCCGAACTCATGATTAATGGCAGTCCCGAATACACGCATTTTCGGTGACAGGCTCATATAAGCATTTACCAATGGAGGAACGTTGAAACCGAATTTCCGGACTTCCTGGTTCAATACTTTATAGTTGTCTTTAAAATTATCGTATTTGAATAATTCTTCCATTTTTTCTATGTCCGTATCCGTTTTGAGCGGATGAATCGGAGTAATTAACTTTTCCGGGTCCGGGAAATGCAGTCCGAGAAAATATAGAATCATATTGCGTGCCTCGGGGTTGTATGTATTGTACATGGTTACTTTGCCGAAATAATATTTCAAAGTAGGGTCTACTACCGACAAAGCTCCCAGCCCGTCCCATAAATTATCCAGTACGAACAAACCTTTGGAACCACCACGGGTAGACTGGTATTCGAGTGTAACGAAGGAGCGGCCTAATTCAACCGTATAGGGAAGATATTCTTTATTAAATTTCTCAGAGAAGTTGAACAGGTGAGAAGTGGCAAGTACCGGTTTTCCGTTCTCGTCAAACTTCACGTCCGAACCGCAAAGGAAGCGGTATCCGCCCAATATCTGTTCTTCTTCAGGACTCCATACAATCAGTTGGCGATAAGCACCTTCCATGGTATCAAACTCATCGATATCGACGGCTTTGCCGGTACCTCCTCCATAATAACGGAAGGCAATCTCACGTAGGCGTCCGATTTCCTGCATAACATTAGGAGAATCGTCAGCTGTTGTGATATAAATTTCATTATTTGATTTGTTGGTACTCCTGAGCCTTTTCTCTTTTGTCAGTTCAGCTTTCAGTATTGCACGGTCAATCGGTTTGATAATGTCTTGCATATAATATAATAAAATCTTTACTTCTTTAGGTTATAAACGATCTCTTTCATCCATTCTGCCCATTCCGCAGGTTTCTTGCTACTGTCGAATGTTTCCCAGGATATGGGTTTTCCGAAATAGATATGGAATGTTTGGTGTTTGCAGCGGAACATTTCATCCGGAAGATAAATCATTTCATAATTCATTTTTATACCTAAAGCTTTGCGTATATTGGCGAGCCGGTAAAAGAATTTGGAATTATGTCCGTCGAAATATACAGGTACAATATCCCGCTTGTATTCAACAGCTTTTTGTATAAACGATTTTTTCCATTCCGTATCTTGTATCTTTCCTTTTATTTTGCGGGAACAGAGTCCTGCCGGAAAAGTGATGATTTGATTGTCGGAAGCATAAGCGTCATCAATTAACCGGACGTTTTGCTTTCCTTGTGAGCCATGCTTGTTGATAGGGACAAATATGGATTTCAGATTGGTGATATACAGGAGTAAATCATTTACAAGATAACGGATATTTCCTCCAAAACGTTCTCCGATCACGGCAGACAGGCATATGCCGTCCAAACCACCCAGTGGATGGTTGGATGCAAAAATGAATCGTCCATCTACAGGAATATTATCTTTGTTTACAAGTTCAAGGGTAAGATCAAAATATTTGATCAACTCTTGCATGAATGCTACCCCATCTTTGTCATGGTAACGTGTAAGAATATCGTTTAATTCATCCTGGTGGACAGTGCGGATCAGATAATCAACAATGAATTTTGGAATCTTTTTAGACACTGAAGGAGTCTTCTGTTCCAAAACCTGTTTGATGTCGATCCGTGTTATACCATCTTCCTTCATTTATTTAACTCTTATATCCGGCAAAGATATAGTTAATAATTAAAAGTAAATACTTTCGGGAATGGTTTTTAAATATCCGGCAGAACAAATTATTGCTGAAATATGTTTTTTATAGTTGTAGAGCTGTTGTATTATGGAGTGTATACCTTAAAATAGTATTTAATTGACTAATTTAAAAATAGATAAGTGGTATAAGTTAATTTTGCATAAACTACTTTTAACAAAAATAGGTCCTTGTTTTTACCTTTTTTGTGTAAATATTAAACTAAAACACGCGTTATTTGTTCTGTTAAAAAGAGAGATTTAAATATATGAGGAAGTCTACAATTTGGTTGCTTGCAGTGGTAATGGCTTTTGCCTTTGCCGGTTTACTCTTTTTACAAGTAAAATATGTAAGTATCATACTCAAAAAAAGTAGCGAACAGTTTAACGAAACCGTCAAACGATGCGTTCACCAGGTATCTAAAAATTTGGAGCTGGATGAAACAAAAAAATATCTGGAAGAGGATTTGAGCAGAGATGAGGCAAATGATTATTTGTATCAGAACAATATCAGCCAGATCATAACCCGGGAGCAATATAGTAAATATCAGTTCAGGGATTCCAATGGTAACGTTCAGCATATAGAACTTCATGGGAATATTTCATCCCGGCGGATTGAGCCGTTATCATCATTGAATAAGAAAGGAACGGCTAATAGTATTATAAGTACTTCCAAAGATTTACAGAAAACGTTGCGGCGGCGTTATCAGTACCAGAAAGGATTAATTGACGAAGTTATCCTGAGCATTCTATATACGGGAAACCTCCGGCCAATAGAGGAACGTATAGATTTTAAAAAGCTGAATAATTACTTAAAATCAGAATTTATTAACAACGCATTGAACTTGCCGTTTATTTTTTCTGTTATTAACAAAGACGGCAAGGTAGTATATCAGAGCGGAGACATTCCTCCTGTATCAGATGTGACTGCACAGGTACTGTTTCCAAATGATCCTCCTTCCAAGCAAAATATCCTGAAAGTGTATTTCCCGACGAAGGGTGATTATATTTCAAGTTCTGTAACATTTATCGTACCGTCTATACTCTTCTCGCTGATACTGTTGGTAACATTTGTATTTACCATATTCATCGTATTCCGCCAGAAGAAATTATCAGAAATGAAAAATGATTTTATCAATAATATGACACATGAGCTGAAAACACCGGTTTCAACCATCTCTTTGGCTGCACAGATGCTGAAGGACTCAGACATTACCAAGAGTCCGCAAGTATTCAAGCATATTTCCGGAGTGATAAATGATGAAACCAAGCGATTGGGGTTCCTGGTGGAAAAGGTTTTGCAGATGTCATTGTTTGAACGTCAGAAAGCAGCACTGAAACTAAAGGAAGTGGATGCTAATGATTTACTGGCAAGTGTAGCCAATACCTTTGCGTTGAAAGTAGAGAAATATGACGGTACAATCGATATAGACCTGCAGGCTGAAAACTCAGACATTTATGTGGACGAAATGCACATCACGAACGTATTGTTCAATCTGCTGGATAATGCAGTCAAGTACCGCCGTCCGGAAGTACCGCTCACACTGATGTGCCGCACCTGGAATGAAAGTGGCAAGTTATTGATATCAATCGAAGATAATGGTATCGGTATCAAGAAGGAATACCAGAAGAAAGTATTCGATCGTTTCTTCCGCGTACCGACGGGAAATGTACACGATGTAAAAGGGTTCGGTCTCGGACTTGCTTATGTCCGTAAAATAGTAGAGGACCATAAAGGCACGATACGTGCTGAAAGTGGTGCTGGAAATGTAGGAACAAAATTTATTATTACTTTACCTCTTATAAAAAGTTAGTTATGGAAGAAAA
>MJGMD1__coassemble_1819_pt1 | contig 106461 bp, 89 predicted proteins | sample MJGMD1__metabat2_low_PE_010 | metagenome-assembled genome bin MJGMD1 | reverse complement strand
ATAAAGCAAAACTACTATCTTTTTTTTACCCCACAACTTTTCGGGGTGATCCGGGATGAGCCCTCATACGTATTTAACTCATCACTAAAAATGCAATAGTTGTTAATCAGCAATCTCTCCCCGAACTAATTTTTATCAGATTCTGTTGTTTTTAATAGAGGCATTCAAGCAATGTATACCTCATTCCCTAAATTTGAGGAAATAATTATAAGTCTAAAAAATAACGATATGAGCTTTATTTGGTATATTGTCATAGGAATCATAGCCGGATTTACAGCCGGTAAGATTATGAGAGGAGGCGGATTCGGGCTTCTTGTCAATTTAATAGTGGGTATCATTGGTGGTGTTTTAGGCGGTTGGGTTTTCGGCTTGTTGGGAATTGCAGCAACAGGAATCATCGGAAGCCTTATCACTTCCGTAATTGGAGCCATACTACTGTTATGGTTGGTTTCATTACTCAAACACCCAACAAGAAGTGAATAATATTTTATTAATAATCAAATAAATAGAAATGAATTATGGAATGCAAAAATTCTAATTTCTGGATTGGATTCGGGATCGGTTCAATAATCGGAGTACTCGTTTATCGTTTCTCCAGCTCTGTAGAAGGACAACAGTTAAGAGACAAAGCATGCCAAGCCTTCCACAAAGCAGGTGAACATGCCGAAGAAATACTGGATACTGCCAAAGGTAAAGTATTGGATACCGGAACAAAAATGGCAGACAAAGTAGCCGATGGCACTTTCGAAGTTGCTAAAAAGGCAAATGATTTAAAGAAAAAGGTACATACACTGGCTGATGAAGCAAGGAAATAAGTAAACCTTATCATTATAAATAAGATATTGTTCATTATTTATATTATAGAAAACTACAGACCATACGATCTGTAGTTTTTTTTATTCACCTGCCAAAAATAGTTTCATTAGTATGAAACTAAAAGTTTCAGCCATTGAAACAAAAAGTTCCAAGGCATGATATTTTCTGAAACTACTTTAGTAATATGTTAAGGACAAGCCTTCTCTTCATATAATAAATCTGTCACTTCTGGCAAAACAAACTTTTTAATGTTTCAGATAGTTGCTGAAATAAAAAATACTCCTATCTTTATTCCCAATAAAAAAAGTTACATGTTTAAATTTAAGAAGGATTCCGTGAAGTAAATAACCTTCAAGCTCTCTGCTTAGGGTTATCCTTATATTGACACTCAGGCATATTCTTGCCAGAGTTATTTTTATATCAGTATATTAACAAAGTTGTGATGCAATAGGCCTATTCTCTCCTATTCTGTAATCACAATATTAAATTTAAATAGTATGAGCAACGAAAATAAATCAATTCACGAATTCGATTTTCAATTAATCTGCGAATATTTTGCAAACATAGAACGACAAGGTCCCGGTAGCCCGGAAACAACAATTAAGGCACTTGGTTTCATCAATAATCTAACGGAACATTCTCGAATTGCCGATATTGGATGCGGCACAGGAGGGCAGACTATGACATTAGCCCAATATGCTCCGGGACATATTATCGGTTTGGATTTGTTTCCCGATTTTATCAATATATTCAACCAGAATGCTAAAAAACTTAACCTGCAAAAACGGGTCGAAGGAATCATTGGTTCAATGGATAACCTCCCTTTCAAGAAGGAAAAATTAGATTTGATATGGTCGGAAGGCGCTATCTATAATATTGGTTTCCAAAAAGGATTAAACGAGTGGCGGAAATATTTGAAAACCGGTGGCTATATCGCCGTTTCAGAAGTATCATGGTTTACCGATGAACGCCCTAGCGAAATCAACGATTTTTGGATGGATGCTTATCCTGGAATAGACACGATTCCAAATAAGATTTTACAGATGCAAGAAGCCGGTTACATTCCTGTCGCTTGCTTTATTCTACCGGAAAATTGCTGGACGGAAAATTTCTATGCCCCGCAAGTAGAAGCACAGAAAGACTTTCTGAAAAAGCATGCAGGTAACAAAGCAGCAGAAGGATTTATAGCTAACCAACGTCATGAAACACAGTTATACTATAAGTATAAAGAGTTTTACGGCTATGTGTTCTACATAGGAAAGAAAATCTAAATATAAAAACCGGATACTATCCGGAATTATGGATATAACAAAACAGAATCCTGCCATTTCTTTATATTGCAGGATTCTGTTTCCTAATAAATATATCAAGATAATATGTATAAAAATGGAGTTCAAATCGTTAACCACATTCTCTTTTCCATAATCTTACCTAATTTATTTCACTCTAAATAGTCTGTTCTTGTAATCAATAATCAGGACATTATTAAGGAAATAAGCATTCCCGGTTATTCCCCAAACATCGAGAGATGTATAGATTCCATTCCAAAGCCCCTCTTTATTATGCTTTGGAGTTGCAGAATGAAGCAAATCTTTTTGTCCACTAAAAAAGGACAGTCTTTCAAATAGAGATAGATGGTATTATTTCTTTTTCCTTTAATGCTATGTCAAATAGTAATAATTTTCCAATAATATGTTTTGATTTTGTATAAAGTTTATATATTTGCATCATTTGAACCGGTTTACTTAACCGATTCAACAATAGATTATCAGAAAGTTATCAATTTCAAAGTAAATATTCAGAAAAACCATATGATTACTCTTTTATCAAAGAAAAGTCAGTATAGAATGAAGGAATAATACTAAAATATGAAAAGTATCATGAAAAAAAAATTATTAACTGTAGCATTGGCTTTATCCACATCCTTTTCCTTGTATGCTCAATTTGAAAAGGAACTATACACTTGTGATGAAGAAACGTTCAATCTATTAGAGAATCTCTCCGATTCCCAACTGGGAAAAGGCAGTATTTACTTATTTACCACAACACATCAGGACCTGGCTTGGTTAAATCATATCGATGCTTGCATTGCAGACCGGGATACTTTATGGTTAACTCCTTTTTTGAAACGTTTGCAGGAAGATCCTACTTTTAAAATGGACATAGAACAAACATCCATCGTCATGGAGTATTTACACCGGCATCCAAATACAAAACCTCTTTTCGATAAGTATATTAAAGAAGGCCGTATTTGTATTGGAGGAACATTTATCCAACCTTATGAAGAAATGTATTCCGGAGAATCACTGGCACGTCAATTTTATTTAGGTGCCCGCTGGCTGAAAAAAACATTTGACGGTTATAAAACACTCTCCTATTTTAATGTAGACGTACCCGGACGTACATTACAGATGCCCCAAATCATGCAAAAGGCAGGTGTAGACAATTTGGTAATCAGTCGCCATGAACGGGGATTATTTTATTGGAAAGCTCCCGACGGTTCAAAAGTACGGGCTTATACCCCGGGACATTATATCTATTTTTACAATGTAATGGGTAAGACAGACACTGCTGCAGTTCGGGAATTAGGGAAAGAGGCTGTGCTTTGGTATACAAAATACAATAATATAAAGAACACACAAACCGTTATGCCTGCTATGTTGAATTACGAACTTTCCTGGGATCAGAAACCAGTAGAAAATACACCCCAATTTATAAGCAAATGGAATTCGGTCCGATATATACGTAAAGAAGGGGAAAAGAAATGGGTAAAGGTTAACCTTCCCAAATTCGAATATGCAACAGCAGATAACTTTTTTAATACATTAGATAAATCAACATCTTTATTACCCGAAATCCAGGGCGAACGCCCCAACGTATGGTTATACATCCACGGGCCTTCGCACGAACGGGCTATTACTGCCAGCAGAAAAGGAGACATAATGCTTCCGGCGGCAGAAATGATGTCCTCTTATCAGGCGATGGTATCAGGTTCGTTTACTGCTTATCCTGTGGAAGCCATTAATGCCGCCTGGAAAGCAAAGATATATCCGGACCATGGCTGGGGTGGCAACGGAGGTGTAATGACAGACAATGAGTTCCACCGCAAATACGAATATGCCTTATCGGAAGCTGAGAAAGTAATCGAACGGCAATCTACTTTACTGGCTTCATCCGTAAAGGTGAACGAAGAGAAAGGACGTCCGATTATCGTATTCAATAATCTGTCATATAACCGGACAGCACCCGTATGCATGGATATTCGTCTGGATGAAGGCTTCGCCAACCAGTTGGCAATACAGGATGCGAAAGGTATAAACATTCCGATACAACTTTCCGATGTCTCCTACTACCCCAATAAAAGTATTGAAAAAGCAACCGTACATTTCATTGCAAATAATGTTCCTTCTATGGGGTTACAGACATATTACTTGAACCCGTCGAACCAAATGACTCCACTGAGCCCGGCTCAAAATACAAAAGTGATTGAAAACACATATTATAAAATAGAGCTTGTGGACGGTGGCATCAAACAGATTTTTGATAAAGAACTAAATGCACCCTTACTGAACACAAATAAGTTTTTAGGAGGTGAAGTTATTACCATGCGTTCTATCGGAAACGGAGCCGGAGAGTTTGACGCTGTCCAACAACCTGATATGGACGGATTCGATAAAACATCTGCCCATGCTATTTCCTGGGAAATAAAAGAAGACGGTCCGGTTTATACAACTTACAAAATGCGTACCCCTATCCGTAATGCTGTTATCGAGCAAACATTGCGTGTCTATCACCAGACAAAGCAGATAGATATGGATGTCGATTTACTAAACTGGGATGGTGTTCTATATCGTGAATACCGTTTGATGTGCCCATTGGCTTTAGATAAAGCAGACGTCTCATATGAAGTACCTTATGGAGCATTAACAGTCGGTAAGGATGAGATGCCAGGAGCTGCCGGAGAAAGATATTATGTAGAGAATAAGGAACAACGTCCACGTGGTATCGGCAACTGGATCAGTGCGGCAAATGATAAAGTAGCTGTTACTTTAACTTCTTCCGTCGCAGTAGCCGATTATATCGATCCTACGGATCAACCTGCGGATTATACAATCCTACAGCCTGTATTATTAGCTTCCCGTCATAGTTGCCACGGATTGGGTAATCCGTTTTTCCAGCCGGGAGACCACTCTTATCGTTTTTCCCTGACTTCCCATTCTTCAGGGTCCAGAGCACGCGAAGAACAAGGAGTATCTGCGAACGTTCCTTTACTTACCGTATTTAATCCGGTACAAAACGTAAATGCATCTTTACCGGAAACCGTATCTTTTATTTCAATAAAGAATCCGAATGTGAAGGTTACGGCATTAAAGAAGTGCGAAGATGACAATAGCTTTATCATACGTTTATATAACACATCTGCCGATAAACAGAAAGTGGATATAAATATTTACGGTAAACAGCCGGCAACCATTATCCATACAAACCTTATCGAAGAGGAAGTGAATCCGGTAGAATATATCCAGTTAGGCAAATATGCCATTGAAACCTATAAATTAAAATTGTAAACGAAAAGTAAGTATGAAAACACAGTTTTTTGCATCCGCCTGTTTTTTTGCTGCCATAAGTTTTCTGACAGCTTGTTCGACAAAGGGGCAGACCGGAACAACAGAACAGGAATCATTAACACAATATGTAGATCCCTTAATAGGTACGGCACATTGCCGTTGGTTCCATTTTGCTCCGGGAGCATTACCTTTCGGCCTGGCCAAACCTGCCTCTGCTACAAATGCAAGCGCAGGTAACAAGTCCGGCTGGGAAGCTACAGGTTATGACTACCGGGATACTTCCATTGAAGGTTTTCCTTGCCTGCACGAGTTTCAGGTAGGAGGCATTGTCTTAATGCCTACAAACGGGAAATTGAAAACAGTTCCCGGTGCTGTAAATTCCACAGGAGAAGGTTACCGCTCTGCTTTTGACCATGCCAATGAAGTGGTACAACCAGGATATTATTCCGTCTTACTGAAAGACTATGGAATCAAAGCCGAGTTGACTGCAACCAAGCGCGTCGCTTACCAGAGATTTACATTCCCTGCCAATGAGCAAAGCCATGTTCTGTTCGACATAGGAAATCGTCAGGGAGAAAGTGGAAAAGTCGTAGATGCCGAAGTTTCGATTTCTGATGAAGGATTAATCGAAGGCTGGGTAAAGACTTTGCCTCTATACAGTGATAAATATCAGTCAGGTGCTACAATCACGATGTATTTTTCAGCAGAAATGGATCGAAAGGCTGATGCATCCGGAGCTTTTAAGAAAACAGAAATATTCGTCGACCGAAAACAGGTTAAAGGCGTTGGAGCAGGCGTATATCTAACTTATAAAACAGAAGAGGGAGATAGTGTAACAGCAAAGATCGGTCTGTCATATACCTCCGTTGCCAATGCTCGTTTGAATCGCGAAACCGAAACAGCACAAGGCAAACTCACTTTCGAACAAGCTCAGGCAGCTTCCAAACAGACATGGGAAGAGTATTTAGGACGCATCCGTGTAGAAATACCATCCAAAGAGGATAAAATCAAATTTTATACGGGTTTATACCATGCGATTTTAGGCCGTGGCTTAGCAAGCGATGTAAATGGAGCATACCCTAAAAATGACGGAACAATCGGACAAATTCCTATGAAAAACGGAAAGCCTGCTTTCTCCTTTTATAATACGGATGGCATTTGGGGAGGTCAATGGGGACTTATTCAGGTTTGGGCATTGGCATATCCCGAATATTTATCCGATTACGTAAGCACTCATGTACAAGTATTTAAAGATGCCGGATGGTTAGGTGATGGCATTGCTTGCAGCCGCTACGTTTCCGGAGTAGGAACAAACCAGTTAGGCAATGTAATAGCCGCAGCATATTTATGCGGCATACGTGATTTTGATATTGAAGCTGCCTATGCTGCAGCCCGGAAAAATGAATTGGACGGAGAAAACCGGCCGATGGGTGCCGGTAAATTGGATACAGACCAATTTGTAAAATATGGTTATGTACCTCATAAAGACAAAGGTCCCTGGCCGGATGAGGCATGGATGTTTTCTGCCTCGCATACGCTGGAATATTCATTTGGAGCTTATGCAGTGGCACAAATGGCTAAAGAATTGGGAAAAACGGATGATTATAATCAGTTGATGGAACTATCCAAAGGTTGGGAACGTATCTATGACCCGGAATTAAATTTAATCCGCCCGAAACTGGAAAACGGCCAATTTATAGAAAACTTTGACCCGATGCAGGTTTGGCGCGGTTTTCAGGAAGGTAATGCCTGGCAATATACCTTCTACGTACCTCATGATCCGAAAGGGCTGATTGAAAAAGTGGGTGCTGAAGAGTTTACACAACGTCTGGATAGTATATTTATCTGGTCCCAGGACAAAATATTCAGCGGAGGTACAACAGTTGATGCTTTTGCCGGCCTGCAAACATACTACAACCAGGGAAATGAACCTTGTTTACATATATCCTGGCTATTCAATGAGGCCGGGCATCCTTCCCTAACCCAGAAATGGGTACGTGCCATTTTAGATGAGTTTTACGGAACAGACGGTATTCATGGATATGGCTATGGGCAAGATGAAGACCAGGGGCAATTAGGTGCCTGGTATGTAATTTCATCATTAGGCATGTTTGATGTTGCAGGATTGGGAAACATTAATCCGGAGTTCTCATTAGGAAGTCCCAAGTTTGATAAGATTACCATCCAATTAGATAAAACATACTACAAAGGCGACCGGTTTGTTATCGAAACCACGAATAACAGTAAAGAGAATAAATATGTCCAAAAATACGTATTAAACGGCCAACCGCTGGAAGGATTAAAAATTCCATTTAATACAGTAACAGCCGGCGGCAAGTTAGACGTAGAAATGGGCAACACGCCTAAAGACTCATATTAATCTAAAAAGATGAGTCTCTTTATCTCGAAAAGGATTAGCACTTTAGAACATTAATAAAGATTTAAATCATATAACCAGAACCATTTCGTCATTGTTAGGATGACAGTACTTATGAAATATCATAGGCTAAAAAGGGTTGTTCGTGAGAATGGCCCTTTTTATTCCTTCATTCCAAAAGAAACCCGAATACGACTAACTTAATCAGCATTTTAACAATTACATAATATCAGCATTTTCCCCTATTCCATAACATTCTAACAAAACAATCCCCTTTTTAGTGACTCAACATACATATCTAAAAGGCTTTCCAGAAGGAAAACAAACTCTTTTTAGTACTAAAAACCGGGTATTTCCATACTATCCGGAACCTATTTCCATCTATTCCGGGAATATTTCCAATTATTTTGGCGATCAATTCCAACTATTTGCGCACTCAAATACAACTATCCGCGCGGACAAAACATATATGTTTTGATTTTAAAGCATATATGTTTTGAAATCGAATCATATATGCTCTGTTTTTGATACTCTTGAATAAAAACACGGTTCTGGAATGATACTAATACCAGACCAGATTCATATGTCAAATAGATTATTATCTCCCAACAAACGCAACAATATGATTAGACACAGAGACGCGGAAAACGCGGATTAATGCATGTTGTTTGCTTATTAATCCGCGTTTTCCGCGTCTAATAAATAATATCCGCCTATTTATCTATTAGTAAGCATTATGCCATCTGCGTCAACAAACAGATAAAGCTAAACCTCGCGAGAATAACGTATTTGCAACCATTCTCGGGTATGGATACATATAGACAACTCAGAAACAGGGTATTTTGTCTTTTTGATATTTTGATAAAATAGGACTGTCTTCATTTTTCCTCACGCCCCATTTCAAATACTATTTTTCCTCCTTTTAAAACAACTCTTATTCCGACAAATAGCACAACCATAGGGCTTTTTCTCTATCTCCTTTCCCACTGCAATCAGGGAACTTACCGATTTAAGAGGAAGCATCATGCATGATTTGGTCAGAGTGATACCACAAAAGCCCGATGGTAACATCGAAAAAAACAATTGCTGCTGAGATACATCCCAATCACAATACCCTGGGCTGTATGCATTACTCGCATTCAAATTCCAACGTCGCATTCGTTGTTCAAGCTGTGATTGTCCATAACTTACAACAGATTCTGCTAATACGGAACCAAGTATATCTGCTATATAAGCAGCCATCACATCATTACTGTTTCTTTTCCCTGTAATCCACATATCCAATTCTTCACCGACAGAAGAAACCATTGTTACATAAAAATCCGCATCTTGCAATATCCTGGATATTTTTAAACCTGGTCGGAATAGCTTTCCTCCGATCTCCAAATGATGTTTATCTTTTTTCTTTCCGGTTAGAAAACGAAATCCTATCCGCGGACGACAAATAGACAAAGCCTCCTGCTTCAGAATATGGATAAAATCAAGCATAAAAGAATCCGGTTTACTTTCCTTATATCCCATATAATTAAATAATTCTTCACTCGTCACTGTCAGTTCTTGAACCGTGCAGTCCACTTCTTCAGCATTCAGAAATGCAGAAAGCCATTCAACCGGAGAAACCCTATCTGCCTTGTTCCACCAGATTGACAAAAAACTTTTTCCCTCATACTCTATATCCGGTACAATATCCCAAGAAGATGAATCTCCAACAGCATCAAATCTATACCAGAGTTTCTTATCTATCTGCAACAAACCCTTTGCCCGAATAATTTGATAACCAAACAGCCGATTAATCTCTCGAAAACCTGTTTCAAAAAAAGAAATATCCAATGGAGAATTCAATTCAATGGTCTGCATACCATATTCCGGCATGGATATTTTCTTTTGAACCGGAAAAAATAACAACTGCTGCCTACGAAGATTTCTCCATATATCGCCCCACATTTTTTCATCTACCCTTCGATAATCATTTACGATAAGCAACTGTGGGTGCAACGTTAGTAATTCTTCTGTGATTAGCTCTACTTTTTCATCATTTACCAGTTCAGTCTTTGTCAGAAAAAGAAGAGAAGATATATGGAACTGACGATGATAAAATGTGGAATTCAATTTCATCAAGAAATCATATTGTGTTACATCCAATAAGGATATTACTCCTTTTAAGGAAAGATTAGGTATCTGAAACAAATCCTCCAATGAAGCAAGACCGGAAGGCTCGATCAGGACAATATCCGGATGAAAACGTTGACATATATCATCTAACAGCTCGACCAGCTTTAACCGTAGTGTGCAACATACACACCCCGCCTTTAAATCAACTACATTAAATTGCTGTGACTGAAGATATGTTCCGTCAACAGATTCATCTCCCGATTCATTTTCCAAAACAACCACTTGTTTATCTTTCAATTGATTTAATAAAAGATAATTAATCAAGGTTGTTTTGCCACTCCCTAAAAAGCCCCATATTACATAAACATCCATATCACAGAAACCTTTTGTTACAGTCGATTCGTTATTTCCTTATAAAGTTTTTGTCGTTGCTCTAAATCCAAACCGATATACGCACAATCCTGCTTATGTGTATCTGATTTCTCTACAATAATCAGTTCTGCATCTTTGTCCATCGCAATATTATGCCATGTACCGGCTGAGATATTGTAGGTAACACCTGTTTTCATTTGCACACATTCAAAACTCATTTCATCCGGTTCGGCAGCAATCAGCACCGCTTTTCCTTTAAAAAGTATAAATACTTCATCCGTACTACGGTGCACTTCGATTTTATCTATATCATCAAAACCATTCATCGGCTGATAATTCAACTGTGCTACTTGCCAACCTTCACGAATAAAGAAAGGGTTATATCCTTCCTTCTCATGGTAATAGACTTCTATCATAACTTTCACAACTTATGATTATAATCTGCCAAAGCTTTATAAAACATGTCTATACTTTCAAACGGAATTTCCGGTGGGGTGTCGCATCCGGTCGATAATACATAATTTGCATAACTTCCAGTAGCCTGAAGCAAGTTCATTGTCGTATCGTAAACCTCTTGAGCAGATGCCATCTTCATAATAGAAACCGGATCGATATTTCCCATCACCAAAGCATCTGCAGGACAATGTTCCAAAGCATCCACCAAATTAATACTATTACCAAAATGATATCCGGCAGCTCCAGTATAAACCATAGCTTCCGTACACTGTCCCACATTTCCGCAATTATGCAAGATAACAGCAAAATCATCATCCTGTACCTTCTCTACAATCTTCTTTACATAAACAGATGAAAATTCCAGACAAGCTTCATTCGACAATAGGCCTGCAGCCGGTTCAGCAATAAGCACCCCGTTGGCACCAGCAGCCTTCAATGCCAGACAATAGTTGGTAATAAATTCCGTACATTTTAATAATAGCGTTTTCATATTGTCCGGTTCAATATAAATAGCCATCATAATTTCCGACATATCATAGAGTCTTCCCGCCAACGAATATGGACCGATACATCCGGACAAAACCGGCTTTGAAGCCTTTTCCGCGACTAAACGATTTGCCTTGATATACTCAGGAATCCGCCCTTTATCCAATAAAGGTATTTCTAATTGTTCTATCTCTTCTATTGAAGAAACTAAGCGTCCTACAACACTTGGCACTTCTGAGTCAGAGAAAGATATTTCGGCTCCAAATGCTTCAGCTTCGACCGTCAAATCCATAATAACTGAAGATGCGGCAGACGGATATTTATCCGCCAAAGCTTTTATTGCCTCATAATGAACCTGGCCATTTGTCACGGCATCTCTTACATTCCTCCCAATTAATTCAATTCCGGAATGTGTCATAATCGGAATTGCAATCCTTTCTTCCGCAGCAATCACAGATGCAATCCATTCTTTCATATTAATCTTCATAATGCATTTATTTTAAGCAATAGCAAGCAACTCTTTAGCCTTCAACACAGCCGCATTCGCATTACTGCTATATCCGTCTGCTCCAATCTGATTAGCAAATATTTCATTTACAGGTGCACCTCCAACCATTACTTTCACCTGATCACGCATTCCTGCCTTTTGAAGAGCATCAATAACTCCTTTCATGTTATTCATGGTTGTTGTCAACAAAGCAGACAGACATAAAATATCAGGTTTCTCCTCTTTTACCGTTTCAATAAATTTATCGGTTGGGATATTCACTCCCAGATTAACCACCTCAAAGCCACAACCTTCGAACATAGATGCAACTAAATTCTTTCCAATATCGTGCAAATCTCCAAAAACAGTTCCAATCACAATCTTGCCAATAATCGTTGTATTTTCTCCTTTTATATGTGGTTTCAATAACTCTAACGAGCCTTTCATTGCTCTGGCTGCCATTAATAATTCCGGTACATATGCTTTTTGTTGCTGAAAGCGATCCCCTATTTCTTCCATCGCTTTGATCATATAGTTATTTATCACCTCCTGTATGTCCAATTGCTCTTCAATAATCTGATGAGTCACTTCTACAGCCGGTTCTAATTTTCCAGCAATAATCGCTTCGCGTAATCTATTTAAATCTACCATAATATTTTATTTATAAGTTTTGTAAACACATTATTTCTTCGTATGATCCGTAACGACGGGCTGCAGCAATAAAAGCTTTGAAGTTCTCCGGAGGTGTATTCCGTCCCATAGCACAACCCGAACTAATGATATGACCACGCCCTTTAGTTGCATTCACCAGATTCTTCACAGCTTCGTCCACTTCAGACGGTGAACCGATTACAAGTGGAAAACAAGGATCAATATTTCCCATTAATACTGTATCTGCAGAAATCAGACTACGTGCTTCTTTAATATCCAACATCCAATCCACCTCCAAAATCTTTGCACCAGTTGTTCCCATATCCTTAATAATACCATTTGTATTACCACAAATATGGATAGAAAACGGAATGCCATAATCTTGAACTTCCTTCGCCAAGCTACGTTCGGGTTCAAGAGCAAATTGACGATACATCTCGGGGGAAATTAAATTCGGACCGGCAAATGCATCTCCAATAGAAGTTGCATGTGCACCTGCATCTTTCTGCGCTTTTGCAAAAACAGCACTGATTTTTCTACAATAATCTAATACATCTTTGATCAATTGTTCATCTTCTGTCATTAGATCCATCATAAACTGAGTTGTACCACGTAGCAAACAAGCAATACTAAATGGCCCCTGATCTGCACGTCCCATGATAAAGACATGATCTCCAATTGCTTCTTTTAATGTATGTGTTGCTTCCAACCATTCACACAAACGACCGGATTTCATAGGATCCGGAATTGGCATATCATATACATCCCGCAAATTTTTTAATACCGGTTCACTTTCATCAACAATTGCAGGTTCGTCATCTCTAAAAATCACTTTAGCTCCAACTGATTCTGCAATCGTTGCATCATCAAAATCAATAACGCAACCGTCATAACCATATTTTTCTTGTGAAATAATATGAGCCTGGGCCATCTTTCGACCATTTTTATTTACATCACTGATTTTCATTCCTGCTGTTTCAACCGCCAACATAAAGCATTGCGGAACAATAGGAAGCTTATCGGCCATTTCTCCTTTCAGAACAGCCATGCATCGTTCCAAAGATGTCATTTCTTTCATTTCTATTTATAATCTAATTTGTTTATTAATATTTCAAATCAAACAATACCCGATTAAACGAAGACAAGACTATTACTCATCATTTTCAATAATCAGGCTCATTTAATCCGATAGGATACTATCAAAATATAAATCAAAGAGAACAATGGGACAAGCAGACTTGCCCATTGATTATAAACATCAGCCATTATCCCCATAATCATTGGCAATATGGCACCACCTGCCACTCCCATTATCATCAATGCCGAGATTTCGTTCGCTTGTTCCAGTTTCGACTGGATTGCCTGAGAAAAAATAATTGGAAAAACATTGGCACAAGTCAACCCCACTACAAAAAGAATCATCATCATTAAGGTAACATCCGCTGTGAATAAAAATAAGATAAATGCTATAACGGCAACTATCATATTTATAATTAAAAACTTCCATGACGAATAACGCGCCAATACAAATGTGCCTAATAATGTACCCAAAGTGCGTGCTGCAAAATAGACACTACAGCCCAAACTCCCCTTGTCGATTGGCAAATCACACCGTTCTGCAAAATATCGGGGTATGGCAGTCATCAAACCTATTTCAAAACCAACAATCAAAAGAATTATGGAAAACCGAAGAAGTAATTTGGTGTCTTTTAATAAAGAAAGAACTTTTCTGAAGTTTTGCTTCTCTGCCACAACCGACGTCTCTTTTATTGGGGTAAAAGCCAACCAAAGAAATGACAGACAAGATATAATCGCATATACCCAAAACATCAGATGCCAATTGCCGAATAATCCGACAGCCGCGCTGGCAATTACCGGTCCCAATGTTGATGAAATGGCTTTGATAAAATATCCTAAAGTCAATGTACTTGTTACTTTTTCTTTTGAAACGACATCCAGCAACAATGGATTTAATGAGACTTGCAAAACCGTATTTCCAATTCCCAATAATATAAATGCACCCAAAACCCAGGTATAAGAATAGTTGAATAAAGGTAACAGCATCGCTATCATCGTTAGGATAATGCTGAAAAGTACCGTCTTCTTTCTACCCACTTTATCCATAATTAATCCGGTTGGTAATGAACAAATGGCGAACCAGGCAAAAACCATTATTGGCAATAAATTAGCCACTGTATCACTCAACCCAAAATCATTCTTGATATAACTTGTGGAAATACCTACAACATCTACAAAACCCATAACGAAGAATGCAAATAGAACAGGTATCAGTTGCAATAATAGTATGTTTCCAGTTTTCTTCATAACAATATTCTTTACACAATTTACAATACCAATTTGTAAGTTTCAATGGCATGATGACCTAACCTCAAACGGATTTGTTTGCCGGAAACATTTAATTGTTCTTCTTCGTCTTCAATAAGATTTGTACGGACCACATTCTTCACTTCGAACGGAAAAGTCAATGTCACTTCTTTATCTTTACCCTCCATCTCTGTCAGACGAATAATCAGATTACCATCATTGTCTGCCTTTTTAATTAATGACATAGCAACAAAAGGATCAGACAATTGTAAAAAGCTATAGTTCACATCCAGTTTCCCTCCTTTATTCACCTTTTTCTGTACATGCATCGGACGATTACTCTCCTGACCGAAAAGATAACCATTCTTCCACCCTTCCGAATGCGATGTTATCGAGAACTTATAGGAATGAGTTCCTTTCTGATGATACCAATTCCCTTCCCCATGACAACTTTTATGTGAGGATAATAAAATTCCTTGTAATACCGGATAAATAGCTATTTCACGCGATGGATCAATCCAATCACCAACAGCAACACATGATGACATTGTTATTCCAAAACCATTCCCATTAGCTGAAATGAAATTTTGAATCTCACGAGGATGTGTATCTTTCGGGTAATGTACATATGTTCCTCCCCAAGCCCAACCGCCAGGCTGTTTATCAAGTTCGTCACGTCCAACTTGTGCAACTCCCATAGGCACTTCATAATTAATGTCCCTTTCCTCCATCATATTCAGTGGAAACGCTATTCGATACTGACGATTATGTTCACCATCGAAATCTTTTAACTGTACATCAAAGTCTATTTGTTTATCATAATGATGAAACGTAATCGTTTGAACTATCGTTGCATGTTTCGTTAACTGTTCATTAACAAACCGAGTATATAATGGTCCATTTTCTGTCACACACCAATGAGCAATCTGTGAACTTAATGGAGTGATATCACCCGGAACAACATCTGTAATACGAGTAAATTCACCGGCACCATTACCTGTATATCCCAATTCTATTATATCACCACAAGCAAACTTCGATGTATGCGTTACCTCTTTCCCTAACTGTTTATCAAACAGGGAGACTATACCTCCATTACCCAGAACAGCCTTATAATAAGCATTTTCAACACTATTACTTGTAAAATTAGAGACACAGGTATCATTTATTGTGGGATTCTTTCCCTCCATAATCGAATAGGTACGATACCCCATTGACGGTACATTTTCTGCACGAAATACTACATAACAATTGCCTTCTTCCGATACTCTGACTTGAGAGGGAACCAGATTACCGGTTTCATCCTTAACAATGGCCTTATCCTTTGTAATTCCTATTTCTATCAATTCACTGCGTTTCCAGGTCAGATCGTTAAACACAACATAATTATTTGTCCGTGTATCGACTTCTTCTACTATTTGTTTCAAGGCATCAGCCAATAATGCTTTTCCCATATCACGTCCTATTTTCAAGCTATCCTCGAAAATAGCATCTGTAATATCACCGTTCTTTCCTCCCAAACCATGGTCGGGATAAATAGATGCCATCCAAGCACGATCAAATGAAGAACGTGGATAAGAGTTTAAGCGTCCTTTCACAAGAGAAGAAAAAGTAGTAAATGATTCTGCTGCAGGTAACAAAACAGCAGCTTCACGCTTATAAACTGTTGCTTCATAATGAGCTGGTCCATGAATATAAAGCCACAAATCAGGTCTCTCCCCTGCTATTTTTTCAAACTGCGTATTCTCACCTTTGACGGCTTCAAAATATTCCTCTGATGTTGATGCTTTCAGACGGGGTAATGGGACTTCCGAAGCTTTAGCAATTTTATTCCATTCATCTATCACAGGCTGAAAATCTACAGGCTTGGTAGCATCACAACTCATCAGAATCGCATAATGAGGAGGGATTTGATGTTTCTCAAAATATTTACTCCAAAGTTGCGTGCGATGATGCAATTTATGAAATGCAGTAACTGCATCCTTATCGAAAAATTTCCAAATCATTGATGCCCAACCATAATTTCCCGGGGTAAATGTTAGAACTTTTGATCCATCCGGACTATACCAATCATATAATCCTTCTGCCATACGGCTGATGAACAAGTTAGGAATCCCACTTTTTGCCAAAATTTGAGGCATCTGCCATGTTCTTCCTGGTACGTCTATATTATTTGCCACCAAATCGTCACATCCAGGCAAATTCTCACGAATCCATTTTCTCCCATAATAAGCCTGACGCACTAATTGCTCACCACTTGATAAACCTTCATATGGCTGATTATAAGTTGCTCCCCAACCAAAACGTTTTTCCTTATATAACTGAATCAATTCATCCTTTCTTTCCGGATGCTTTTCTAAGAACTCCATCAAATTGAGTGTCTGTTCCATCTCAAACGTGAAAGAAGGATTATTCTTCATCAATTCCAAAGCTGGACAAATAATCTGATTTATCCGATCTTCTCTACAATACTCAGGTGTATCCATCCAAGCAATATCTTGGTGGGAAGACTGTATAATGTGAATAGTTCCATCTTGAAAATATCCCCAATCTGATGGTATAAAAGGTGTATAAACTTGCTCGAATACAGTCTTTTTATTTGAAACCAATTTCAATAGATTCTGATCGCCTATCATTGGTAACCAAACGAGTAAACTATCAGGGCGAGAAGTAGGAATAACCTCTATTGATATACCATCCATATATGCTTTTACAGAAGAATTCAAGGCTTTTTCTGTCTTAATATACGACAAAATCTTAAAATCCTTATTTTCTTGCCTATATTCAACGGGAGAAACAGGAGCTATTACTGCTGACACCTGAATTTGGGCTTCAATATTCGTAACTATACAAAGTAGTCCTACAATAAGTGTTCTAATCATGTTGTACTATTTTTAAAATTAACAATTACTTAACCGGTTCAATAAAATGGTAAATAAAAAAATTATTTTTTACTTGCCAATGGTAAGAATTCATTTTCAATGACTACATTTTTATACACATAATCATTACCGGCCTGAATATTTTCTAAAAGAATCTTCACAGCCTCAATACCCATTTTATCTATTTGCATTTTAGAGATACACATTTCCGGAGCTAATATATCCAAAGCTCCTGTTTCATGAAAACAACCCAAATTAAAACGAGTATGATAATTTATATTATGAGTAATAAAATAACGAATCGCTTCCATTGCTAAATAATGAGTAGAGAAAAAGAAACCATCAACATCAGGTACTTCTTCAAAAAGATAATTTAGTTTATCAATAATATCTGTTTTATAACTCTGTCGATCAATAAAAACTTCAAGAGACAGATCGTGCACCAAACCCAATTCCTTTAAAGCACTTCGATACCCCTCTATCCGCTGCTTCATAACATAAAGATGCACATCTGTTGTTAACAATGCTATCTTCTTCGAGCCCTTTTTTCCCAAATGATAAACTAAATCAAAACTACTGTCGCAATTATTTACTATTACATAATTCGTTTTTATATTCGGATAATATCTATCCACTAAAACAAAAGGAAGTGAATCATTCAACAAAAAATCAATCCATTGCTTAAAAACCTTAGTTGGAGCGATTATAATTCCATCGACTTGCTTTGATTTCAAAGTCTTAACTAATTCATATTCCTTTTTTCCGTCTCCTTCTGAACTACACACAACCAAAGCATATTTATTCCGTGCCGCTTCTAATTCTATTGCCTGAGCTAGACTTGCATAAAATGTATCTCCTAAAAAAGGAATAATTAACCCTATTGTGTTCGATGTACCTAAAGACAAGCTGCGAGCAAGCAGATTCGGGCGATAATTAACCGATTCCGCATATTCTTTCACGCGCTTAATCGTAGCTTCACTAAACCCTTTGGATTCTCCTTGTCCAGAAAGTATCCATGAGATAGTTGCTTTTGAAAGATTTAATGCTTGAGCTATGTCTTTAATTGAAACTTTCATTATAAAAGTTATTTAAACGGTTCAAAAATAATTATTAATTTTCATAAAGCATCACTTCCTTTCTTTTTTAACTTTTTTTTTAAAAATGATATATGTATCAAACGGTCTTACATCTCCTCCTCCATTTCACATATCACTCCATCTAACCGCAGAATAGAGTAACCAAAACAGAGTAACGTTTCAAAATTCTAAACTTGAAGTTTAATCATGAAATTAGAGAGGATTCAGGATCCGTTACGGATCATACCGAAATTCTTTTCCGGAAATATCCTGATATTAAGAAAGCCTATTACTTGAGTATACAGCTGGGCTTGATATACCACCAGGTAAAATTGGAAGATATTGCCTTTTTCTTATTCAGACTCGCCAATATTTATGCATAAAATTAAATTCCCTCAGGATTTCGGTATGAGCCTAAAAAAGTAGGCTAACTTTGTAACATTTTCTTAGGCTTTGTATCTAAAGGAGAAAAAGACAGAAGTTATGAAAATGATGTTCTTTAAATTAGGGTTGCTGTGGATATTGTTATTTCCTCTATTAATTTCAATTAATGCACAGTCCTTTTCTGTACGACGTATTGGTAATGGGAAACAAGCCGTTGTGCTGATTCCGGGATTTGCCTGTTCTGGCCAAGTATGGAACCAGACCGTTGATACCCTGCAAAGTAATTATAGTTGTTATGTTTTAACTATGCCTGGATTTTCCGGTGTTCCTCCCGAAGGAAATCCTTCCTTTAAGAATTGGGCAAAGAAAATTATTGATTTTATTCGTAAAGAAAACATTGAGAAACCTATACTGATTGGTCATAGTATGGGTGGAGGTTTAGCACTTTATATAGCATCGACTAATACAGATTTAGTGAAAAGCATTGTGGTTGTAGATGCACTTCCCTGTCTGGCAGCTATCTATAACCCCAATTTTCAAACTAAAAAGATCACGGCTGACGAGTTTGCGGAAGCTGAAGCCCGATTGCTTGGAATGAATGATGAGCTATTTAACAGGCAAGCCTATATTAGTGCAACATCCCTTACGACCGATTCGCTTCGATACAACGACCTTGTCAAATGGAGTCTATTGTCTGACAGAAAGACTTATGCAAAAATGTATTGTGACTATTCTAATGTGGATTTAAGGTCTGCCATTACGCACATTTCTGTCCCTACATTAGTATTATTGGAACATCCTTTTAAGAGAATAGCTCCTATAGTAGAGCAACAGTTTGGTAATTTGCCGACTTTGAGAATTGAATATGCGGAAAAAGGTTTACATTTCATCATGTTCGATGATTGGGAATGGTATATACACCAGTTAATTGACTTTTTAGATAAACAATCGTGAATTTCGAGCAGCTATATAAAATATATTGGGATAAAGTTTTTAGACTATGTTTGGGCTATTTTAACGACCATGCTTTGGCTCAAGACTTGACACAAGATGTTTTTGTCCGTGTTTGGCAATATCTTCCAACTTTTAAAGGTGAATCGTCTGTGGGAACATGGATTTTCCGTATCGTAACAAACATTTGTTTACGCCAAAGTGAACGTCAAAAAAGTTTTTCTCACACGACTATTCCCTTTGAGGTATCGGAAGAAGAATCCGTTGATAACTCCATACAGGTTCAAGCTTTATATAAAGCCATAGCTGAGCTTCCCGAGATTGACCGCTTGATAATTTCGCTTTATCTTGAAGAAATGAAGCAATCAGAAATTTCAGAAATTATTGGTATTTCAGAAACGAATGTACGCGTACGGATACATCGAATTAAATCAACGTTAGCAAAAAAAATAAAGAAAAATGAAGAATGACATAAATATAAAGTCCTTATGGAAGGAACAACAGATACCTGCTGCCAATTTATCTTCTATTCAGAAAAAAGTTAAATGCTTCAAGCTACGCAGGATAGGAGAAGCTTTGACAATAGTTATCCTTATGATATTGGTTATTGTCTTAGGACTGATTATTTGGATATGTTGGACTCCACAGTTGGTTACTACCCAAATAGGCATTATTCTATTGACCATCGGCTTCGCGCTGCCAATCCTATCATATAGCAGGCTGCTATATCTTTACTGTGGATTAAAAGAAGATTGTCCCAGTACAGATTATATCAATAACCTTTTTGCTATAAAAAGACAAGAAAAAAGACAGCAACATATCGTTTTGACCTTGTACTTTTTACTCTTATCACTTGGATTCGGTCTTTATATTTATGAATATACCTTCTATTGCTCATTTAATCTCGGAGTAATTTCATATGCAATTTTATTAGCATGGATTGCTTTGAACTGGTTTATATTCCGACCATATATGATAAAAAAGCGTAATCGTCAGTTTGCAGATTTTATGAAATACATTGAAAAGCAGAAAAAACTATTAAAATAGATACTTGCTAGAATTTCGTACTGGGCCCGGCTACTTTCTTTCATAAGCCTACACGAAAAAATAAAATAGTAAAAACCGTTCAAATTATTTCTTAATAATTTAAACGGTTATATTATATCTATACAGACCAATATAAATATCGAGGAAACTCATAATTACCAAAGTCATTTTCTGTTGTTTTCAATTTTCTAAAACAAATAAGTGATAAATGAGATTTTTTATTACACTGATTATCTATCACATAAAATTCTTCAATAAATTCTGCTAAATTCCTGCCAAACATGCTAATAATTAAATCTTCTAAACTGGTTCTATTTTCTGTTAGGTTTGATAATTTCACAGAATCACGTGAAGATATAAATCTGTTTTTAGAAAATCCTTCTATCTTATTACATATTTTAGTGTAGACAGAGAGTAAAGCTATAATCAATATTGCATTACTCTCAAAATCAGGTTTTTCCAATTTAATCCGATTAAAAAATTTATTAAAAAAATCAGGTTCTACATTTTCTTTAAACATTATATTAACCAATAAATCATATAAAAAAATAGAAGGTTCTGAAGATAATGCAACGGTAATTGCTAATTCATTCGGAATCTTTAACAAGTCAGAATATCTAAATCTATTAATATTACCAGCTCTTATAATATAATCAGCCACAAAATATTCTTGTATTGTCAAATGTGAAAATTCAAAATTATTGTATCCCGATTTAATAATAAGTCCGTTGTGAGTCTCTATTTCTTCAATAACATCTTCTGCCTCGTCGACTGGAAGTTCTTTAAATTTGCTATTTATATCCTTGTATATTAAATATAAATCATTTTGATTAAAAACCTTACTATTATATTTTACAGTTAAATTAAATGCCATATTTGACAAAAACTCTCTTTTTCTTTCAACAGTAAAAGAAGAGTATTTAGTTTTTCTTTTTATTCCTTGTTGTTCATTCCATTCTTTCAGTACCAACTCTATTATTCGTTGATAAATCATTTTAGGTTTATCTGGTATTTCATTTGTTCTGCTATAGATGGATGCCAATTGAGTTAATAATAAAGGGCGTGAATAAAAATCCTTATAGGGTGTTTTTTCATATAGTTCCTTAATAAACATGTTTGACAAACTACTATCTTCAAACCATTTATCTGAAAATTCCCGTATCTGTAAATCGTTTAATTCGCTAATCTCATACACTGTAGTTTTTTCTAATAACAATTTATAATCAGCGCTACGAGATGTTAATATAAAATTAACATTATTAAGACTTGTTGTTAATTCTTTCAGTTCTGATATTACAAGCTGCTTAATATTTTCATCTATTATTTCGTCAAATCCATCTAAAATCAATAATATTTTCTGACTATCAAGAATACGAGGTATAATCCTTGAATTAATAAGTTTTTTAAGTTTTTCATCATCTTCTTTTGTCGTATTTATTCCGGGCGTTTTATCCTTCCCCACTCCAGTACCTTTTTTAATGATGTATTTTATATCAAATTTCAATCCAAAAATCTGAGACATCTTTTCAAAAATGCCACCACTTTGTGAATCATTTAAAATAGAATTAGATTTATTTAACTCTCTCAACCTGATTACTATAGGAACGGAGTATACATCACTAAGAAAATCTGGATCCCTTAAAATAGAATTTATTATATATTTTACTGATGTTGTTTTCCCACTACCTGGTTGCCCCAAAATAACAATATTACTATTATTTTCTAAAATAATTTCTTTTAACGGTCTTTTTCTTGTCAATTGAGAAATATTAAAATGTTCTTTACGAGGTTCAAGTAAAAGATCCAGATGAACATATCTTGAATTAATATCAGAATGATTATTGTGATTTTTGAATAAATCATCATATGCCCAATTTGAAGTCTTGATAACCTCTTCAATTATATTATCTTTCAAATCATTTTCTTCAGAAACCAATGTTGTTCTCTCTATATACTTTTTAGTAATAGATTTTATTTCTTCATATGTATCTTTTATAATGGTAGAAACCACTGAGTTTACTATTGACTTAACTAATACATTTTCCATCATTTTCGTAATAGTTTTAATCTTATTATCAATATCTATTGATATATTTCTTTAAGTTTTCGTGCATAATTTTCCATTTCTGGATATACAAATGATGTCGTAACTCCCATGAGTTCTAAATCTTTTTTTATTGTTTCTTTTTTGTATATTAATAATCTATCATTACCTCTTAATGGAAGCCATGAAGAATCTATATCAGCCTTAATATTTTTTTCATTTTTAACACCGAACAATAAAAATGCACCCGATTGATTAATGATACGAGGATTATTCTGCTTGACTTTCACACACAAAACTCTATTAATATCATTAGGTTCAATGATTTTTTGAAAATGAGGCTTTTCAAATCCTATTTGATGTAATAAAAGAGGTATATGTCCATCTTCATTAAACTTTTCTTTCGGAAGTGTAGTATTACATTGAAAATTCTCATCACATTTCGCTATGTTCGCAAGAACAGAAACCGTATCACTGTCATAGTATTTTATATCCTTCTTGGGTATCTTAAAAACAACGACTTCCCCATGTTTATTGTTTATTTCACTTACAGCAAAGTATAGGGCAATTAGGGGATTTAAAGTTAAATCTAATAATCTTGTAGGAAGAGAATAATGTTGCATCTTTACTAAATATTCTATTGCGGAACGACATTCCTTAAATTCTTCAGGGTTATGCGACACTAATTCCTTAAACAAAATATGTTCAGAATTGATTAAACTCGAACTTCGATAAATTGAAGGTTCAAGTTTGAATTTTGCAGCATCAGCATGTCCACGAAAAAAATAAATTGAATCATCGTCTTTTTTTAGTTGCCTAATTTCTCTTATAAAAGTCAAAAGTGATTGTATTTTCATAATTGTAATCATTTACTTGTTTAGTATTACAAAGTTAATCACAAAAAAAAATCAACAATAAAACATTGAATGTTTCTTCGCACATTTATACAAAAAAGTTTATTTCTCCTCCTTGCAACTGTCGTTATTATAAACAGGAAAATCCGTTGAATCAACTGCAGAAAGCAATCTTCTACATCCACGCCACGATCAACAGACGCGTAGTTTCCGATTTTTCTTGTTGATTCATATTGCAGGTACAATAAAAAAACAACTACTGTCCTATAACAAAATATCTGCGCCAAACCATTGTTTTACCGTGAATAAACATTTCCTTTGTGGGAAAGTGAATGTAAAAATCTAAATTTAAACAAACTATACAGACACATTGGATATGAAAACATTCTACAAGACTTTATGTATATTTATTGTCAATTATTTGGTTATTACTCCTACTCTCTATGCACAAATATCTTTTGAAAAGAAAAATGAAGTAGCAGTCTTTATCTCAGGAGAGGAAGGTTATAAAAGTTTCCGCATTCCGGCAATTATCCGGATTCCCAATGGCGACCTGTTGGCTTTCTGCGAAGGACGTGTCGATCATGCCGGAGATTTCGGACATATCGATTTAGTAATGAAACGAAGCAAGGATTATGGCAATAGCTGGAGTAAACTGCAAGTGGTAGCCCGCAACGGGAAACTGCAAGCCTGCAACCCCGCCCCTGTTTTAGATTTAATAGATTCCCGGTTTCCAGCCGGAAGATTATTCCTTTTTTATAATACGGGTAATGTTCCCGAAGCAGACATTTTATCCGGTAAGGGAGATAAACGGTGCTGGTTCATTACTTCTGTCGATGGAGGCGAATCATGGTCAGAACCGACAGACATAACCTCTTCTGTCAAGAAAGCGGGCTGGCGATATTATGCAAACACACCGGGCCATGCCATACAAATCCAGAATGGCCCGTATAAAGGTAGAATTTATGTGGCAGCCAATCATTCCTTCGGAAATCCGCAGCCGTACGGGAAACACTATCAAGCCCATGGTTATTACACTGACGATCACGGAAAAACATTCCATCTGAGTACAGACATAGCCTATGCCGGAAGTAATGAATCGATGGTTGCGGAACTAAGCAATGGAAAACTGATGATGAACAGCCGCAACCAGCAAGGTAACGTCAAAGCACGATTAATCAGTTTAAGTAACGATGGCGGCAAAACCTGGGAATCGCCTTATTTTGATCCGGTTTTGATTGACCCTGTCTGTCAAGGCAGCATTCTTTCCCTGGGAGAACGGAATGGACAGACAATGTTAGCTTTTTGCAATGCAGCCGACACGCTCCACCGGAATAATCTTACCTTACGTATCAGTTTTGATGAAGGGAAAAGCTGGATTAAGGATTTTCTTATTTATGGCAAAACACAGGATAAACAATCCATCGACTATGCTGCCTATTCCGATTTAGTCCAAATAGCAGACAAACAAATAGGTGTCCTTTATGAAAAAGATAACTACAAAACAATCGAATTTACAGCCATTAGCTTTAAGTAAAGACATCAAAATTTTCTTATTGCATTCAGGGACATTAAACTTATCCACGCATTTACTTACGATTAGGCTTCCTCTTTATAAACAAAAGCCGCTCCATATCATTAAATAAACTTGTATCTTTCAATTCAAACATCATCCACTTGCCATCATGGTAAGTAGTCGCATTATCATATACAGTCCGTACTTCTTCTGAAAAAGACTCCCGTTCACCCTCAAACTTTGCACGTTCATCTTTTCCCAATATAACCATAAATCCAAAAACATTTTCTTCTGCATACAAGGCACAAAGTGTTTTTCCGCCTCTACGGTATTTGTATTCATAAGTCCATGCTTTTCCTCCGGGATTCCAAAACTGCTCCATTTCATATTTTTGCTCGATAAGCCGACAGAGCGACATCCATACCTCAAAAAGTTCCGTGCCGATTAAACTTTTCAGGACTTCGGGAGTTGGGGATTGAAATGATTGTTGCATATTCTCTTTGTTATTTATGTTCATAAAACTTTCTTCATCCAATAATTTGTCAGACATAATTTATTTGCTCTCCGTTTTTGTTCTTTTTCCACGCTATAGCCTTTTCTCTCAAAAAAAGGCTTTGCAGTGATACTGACTTCGGATGTGATTACTTCCATATGATGTTCAATGGCATATTTTTCTACTTTAGACAAGAGAAAACCGGCAACGCCTTTCCGTTGATAATCCTTATGCACAAACATAGCGTGCAAATATCCATCTTTCCGAATAGAGCTAAAACCTATTATTTCGTTGTTATTATTTAATGCTACAATAAAATACAAATTGGTTATCAAATCCGTCAAATGGGAGATATCGTCGCCACATGAAGCCCAATCTTCTATCTCTTCCGGTGTATAATCCGCTCTGTTGACTGTACGTAAAGTGGCCTTATACATTTCTTTCAATTCAGAGATATCATCCAAAGTAGCCTCCCTGAATTTATAATCTCTATCCACTGATAGTTTCCGAATCACCCTACATGGATTTCCAACTGCCACACTATTGGCGGGTACGGACTTTGTAACAACGCTCCCCGCTCCTATCACACAGTTATCGCCTATGGTAACACCCGGTAAGACAATCGCACCTCCGCCTATCCATACATTATCTCCTATGGTAATTGGCAATGCTTTTGTACGGAAGAAAAGGTCGCCGGACTGTTCATCCCAATCTTCAACAAACCGTTCGGCAGCATCTATCGGATGAGTGGCAGTATATAGCTGTACATTGGGTGCAATCAATACATTGTTTCCGATTGTAATATGGTTATCATCCAAAAATGTACAGTTCATGTTGACGACCACTTTATCCCCCATAAAAATATGCTTGCCACATTCACAATGGAAATTTGCACCAACACTCACATATTTACCTATCCGGCCAAATATCTGATGCAGCAGCGCCGTTCTCGATTCCCCATCCGGAGTATCAACCGCATTAAGTTTTGCAAGCAGTTGCCTGTTGCGTACAATAATTTCCTGAACCTCCTCATCAAGACGGTTGCAGTATTTGCCGGAAAGGAATCTTTGATAGTTTGTCTTCATATAAATATTTTTACTCTTCCGCAAATATACAAAAGTTCGCTTATCTTTGTAGGAAAATAGAGACAGGCAAACTATCTATAAATCAAAAATAAAGATATATGGAAGAGATGATTCGGATACAATATTACCAATCCCCTTGCGGAGAGTTGATTCTCGGTTCCTATAAAGGAAAACTTTGCCTGTGCGACTGGCAGAATGAAGAACGTAGAAGGCTAATAGACGAAAGGATCCAAAAAGGATTGCAAGCACAGTATATCGAGAAAGAATCCGAAACAATAACAAATGCCATCACTCAACTGGACGAATACTTCAACCACAGAAGAAAGGCATTCGATATCCCCTTGCTTTTCATCGGAACAGATTTCCAAAAATCAGTATGGAATGAATTATTAAATATACCTTACGGTACAACTGTTTCATACGCCGGGCTCTCAGAACGGTTGGGCAATCCCAAAGCCATACGGGCTGTAGCTGCGGCTAACGGTGCCAACGCTATCTCCATCATTGTTCCATGCCATCGGGTTATTGGAAGCAATCAGAAACTAACCGGATATGCAGGCGGACTTCCAGCCAAGAAGCTCCTACTCGAACTGGAGTCGCCCATGCAATCACTCCTATAAACACATCTCCTTTTTTATCAAAGTGTCAAAATGACAAAGTATCCCCTTCCTGCATTGTCTGTATGCACGATATCCGGGAATGATTACAAATACGCTGCTCTCACGAAGTTTAGCTTTGTCAGTTTGTTGACGCAGATGACATAATGTTTACTAATAGATAAAGAGGCGGATATTATTTATCAGACGCGAATGACGCGGAAAACGCGGATTAATACATACTATTCGTTTCTTAATCCGCGTTTTCTGCGTCATCCTCACCTAATCATATTTACACATTATACAGGTAATAATAATCCTTTTGACATTTGCATTTGATCTAATATTAGTTCTATTACAGAACCGAATCTCCGCCCAAGAGTATCAAAAACAAACCATATATGGTTTAAATTCGAAACATATATGCTTTGAAATCAAAACATACATGTTTTATACGCGCGAATAGTTATATTTTAGTGCGCGGACAGTTGGATTTAGTTGCAGAGATGGTTGGAAATATCCGCGAAATAAGTGGAAATAGGTGCCGAATTGTATGGAAAAAGCTCCTTTTTAGGACTAAAAAGGAGCCAGATTCCTCCAGAAAGGACTTTTCTCAAATATACCGAGTTAGCATAAAAAGGGTTATTTAATAAATATGTCATTCTATAAAGCAAATGGGTAACTTTTTGTAAAAAGCAAAAAAAAGACTGCCTAATTAGTAGGCAGTCTCATATTCCTATCTTTCTTTATTAATCTGCTAAAGAGAATGAGTAAGGAGCATCTTGTTCCGTAATACCACGATTTACATTCGGCGTATTGCTCATCTGATATTGGATTTTAGCTCCATTCATCAGTTGTTCGTGTGTCAGGTAGTTGCGGGTATAATTCTTTCCGTTTACCTTCATTGTATTTACATAACGGTTTTCAAAGCTATTATTCGGGGCTTGGATTGTAACTACCTTTCCATTTTCCATATGCAGCTTCATAGACTTAAAGAGCGGAGTACCCAATACATACTGGTCTGTTCCCGGACATACCGTATAAAAACCTAAAGCAGAGAATACATACCAGGCAGAAGTCTGTCCGTTATCTTCATCGCCACAATAGCCGTCCGGCTCTGCCGTATACAGCTTGTTCATAATCTCACGAGTCCAGTACTGCGCTTTCCAGGGCTGTCCTGAATAGTTATACAGATAGACCATATGTTGGATAGGCTGGTTTCCGTGTGCATACTGTCCCATGTTCATAACCTGCATTTCACGCATTTCGTGAATCATACCACGGCTTTCCATTCCTAAGCGGCTCGGCATAATAAATACAGAATCCATCATCGTATTGAATCCGGCCTTTCCTCCCATCAAATCGATTAAGCCCTGCGGATCATGGAATACACAGAAACTCCAATGCCAACTGTTGCCTTCACAGAAATCGCGGCTCCAATCGGTTCCTTTGAAATCAGGATTGAATACGCCTTTGTCACTCTTGCCTACCATCAACTTGCGTGCCGGATCATATACGTTCTTATAGTTGGATGCACGCTGTTTATAGATGCCAATCTCACTTTCCGGCTTGCCTAACAGTTTGCCTAATGTATAAATAGTCCAGTCATTATAGGCATATTCCAGTGTACGGGCTACGTTCTGACCGATACCGATATTATTCGGTACGTATCCGAAACGGTTGTATTCTTCAAAAGCCACACGGCCGGAAGCTGTTCTCGGCAGATGTGCATTGGCATCATGTTTCAAGGCTTCCCAAAGCGCTTCGATATCATAACCTCTCAGTCCTTTTACATAAGCATCGGCAACAACAGAAGCAGAGTTGTTTCCAACCATACAATCCCGGTGTCCCGGACTTGCCCATTCCGGTAAGAATCCGCTTTCCTTATAGGCATTCACCAAACCTTCCTGCATCTTCTGGTTCATGGACGGATACATCAGGTTCAGGAATGGGAACAGACAACGGAATGTATCCCAGAAACCGGTATCGGTAAACATATATCCGGGTAAAACTTCACCGTTATACGGGCTATAGTGCATTACCTGTCCCTGTGCATCGATTTCATAAAAGCTTCTGGGGAATAACAGTGAGCGATAAAGGCAAGAGTAGAATGTACGTATGTTATCGATGTTGTCATCTTCCACTTCAATCTTTCCTAATTCGCGGTTCCAGACTTCACGGCCTTTTTCCTTTAACTGGTCGAAACTGTTATCTCCTATTTCACGTAAATTCAGTTCTGCCTGTCCCTGGCTGATAAAAGAGGAAGCAACTTGTGCATGCACTACCTCTCCCGCTTTCGTACTGAAACCGATGATAGCACCGGCATGGTTTGTCCGGATTTCTTTCTCATCCAATACGATTGCGTTGTTTTTTACGATGGAAGTAAAAGTAAACGGCTTATCGAACTTGATTACGAAATAGTTTTTGAAGTTTCTCGGGACACCTCCTGAGTTTCGGGTGGAGTAACCGATAATCTTGTTTTCTTCCGGGATTACCTTTACATACGAGCCTCTGTCAAATGCGTCGACAACAATGTAAGCCTTGTTTGTTTCCGGGAAAGTAAACCGGAACATGGCTGCACGTTCGGTAGGCACCAGCTCTGTCGTTACATCATGGTCTGCCAAATAAACTTTATAATAATAAGGCTGTGCCACTTCCGATTTATGGGAGAACCAGCTGGCACGTTTGTTCTCGTCGAAAACCAACCCTTCGGTAACTGGCATAATCGAAAACTGACCGTAGTCGTTCATCCACGGACTCGGTTGGTGAGTCTGCTTAAATCCTCTGATTTTGTCCGCATCATAACGGTACGTCCAACCATTTCCCATTTCTCCGGTCTGGGGAGTCCAGAAGTTCATACCCCAGGGCAAAGCGGTTGCCGGATAGGTATTACCGGTTGAAAGTTCATACTTGGACTGGGTTCCCACCAAGGTACTTACATAGTCTACCGGATTCTTTACCGCATAACTTTGCAGGCTAATGACAGCCGCACCTAATAAAGCAATTAGTTTTTTCTTCTTTAAGAATGTTCTCATGATAATTATAGAATGTTATTGTATAATATTCCAATTTGTAGCAGCAGAGTCCCCCAATCATGATTGGCATCAATTGGCATATAACACGTTATCAAAAGAAAAGAGAATTCCACATACTTTTACAGCTGCAAATGTAGTACTTTCACAGGAAACTGCAAGACAAATTTTCGCCCACTCCCCATAAATAGGTATCCCGGTACAACAAAAAAGGCTTCTCATTGCGAGAGGCCTTTTTATATTATATGGTTCATTTAGCAACACATCAATCTTTCCAAGAGAATAAATACTGGAGAAGAGGTATCTACAGCTGTGGATAAACTATTCATCCACTATTGTAGATACCCTTCATCCGGAACCCCCTTTCTCCCGGCCTTTTCTTATAACCTTCTATTAACTTTTAACCGTAACAACATCTAATATTTGGCAGGTTAAAGGTTTCCTTCTTTCTTCAATGTATCAATCCACAAATCTATACGGGCGGGAGTCTGGTCATCTTCATTCATCTCATCCAAAGGCAGACCTACAAATTTACCATCTATACAAGCGGTCGAATCATCGAATGTATATCCGGAAGGATCGACCGAACCGATAAATTTAGCATCCGTTCCTTGTAAATCAGTATAGATAGTTCCCAGAGCATCACAGAATGTATCACTAAAAGAGGAAGAGTCTCCGCAACCAAAAAGAGCGATTGTTTTATCAGACAAATCCAGCTTTTTCATTTTAGGAAGAAAATCATCCCAATCATCCTGAAGATCACCCGCCCCCCAAGTGGAACTGCCTAATAGCAAGACTTCATATGAAGCTAAATCAGTCAGGGAAGATTGTGCCACGTCATGCACTGCTGTTACATCAATACCCAGTTTTTCAGCAATTTGTTTTGCAATACTTTCTGTTGTCCCGTTGGACGAACCGTAAAAGATTCCTATCGTTTTCATTCTTATTTGTTTTTAGTTTAATAACGGAAGCAAATGTCATATAATCCGCCTCACAAGGCAATACCTACAATCGTGTATTTTATCTGTTGCCAATACCTGTTTGAAGGGATACCCTGAATTTCAAAACAGAGATAAAAAATAGCTTCACTTTATAAAAGATGTTATATTTATAACATTTCCATATCCCAAAACTGTTACTAAAATGAATAGCATATAACTCTACACACAAATTAAAATTCAAGGGATATGACAACACTTAAAGAACAAAATCAATTAAACGCCTATACTTTAACGGGCATCTTTACATTAGCATTACGACTTGTTGTTGGTTGGACTTATTTTTCCGCATTCTTGCGGAGACTTGTTCTCGAAAACAAATTGATACCGGATACTGCCGGTTACATAGGAGAAAAGTTCAATCACTTTCTTCCCAATTCAATCGGTATCCGTCCGCTTATTGAATATCTGGTTTCAACGCCGGACGTATTATGGTGGGCAATGGTTGTTTTCACTCTTATTGAAGGTATCGTCGGTTTGCTTTTTATATTAGGCTTCTTCACCCGCTTAATGAGTCTCGGGGTTTTAGGACTGGCTACGGGTATCCTGTTAGGTTCGGGATGGCTGGGCACGACATGCCTCGACGAATGGCAAATCGGAATTTTGGGTATTGCGGCAGGATTTACGATTTTCCTTTCCGGAGGAGGTAAATACTCGCTCGATTATGTATTTGAGAAAAAGTATGCTCTGAACCGGAAAATAAAATGGTTGAGTTGGTTCACATCCGGAACATTACCTGCCACTGTCCAACTAATAAGCCGGATAGCCGTAGCAGGAGCCGTTGTGATTTCATTATTGACTTTATACACGAATCAGGAATTTCATAATGGTGTATGGGGACCTCTTCATAACAAATCGGTGAAACCCAAAATTGAAATCTCCAATGCCCAGTTGAATAACCAGACATTGTCTTTCGATGCATTCAGGGTCGAAGGTGCCGATGTTTACGGTTCATTCCTTATCGGTATCACACTAAAAGACTCTTCCGGCAAAACTATCCTTGAAAAGAATGCGGAAGAACTGGCAAATTTCCCTGTACAGGATATTCATAATTATTACATTGCAAAAGTCGCTCCCGGCAAGCACAGCTTAATAATACCTTTGGGAAGCAAAGCTACGCTTACATTAAATGATGCGGTTATAGCTAATCTGCCAAAAGGCAAGTATGAAGTCGTGCTAACCGATATCAGCGGATTGACCTGGAATAAGGAAATCGATTATTGAGATTGATTATTATAAACAAATAAGTCCCTGCTCGCGTAATATGAGCAGGGACTTATTTATTAAATACGGCTATTCATAACTAACAGCCCATTTGTATGTCTACCATCTTGGTATTTCCAAATCATCTTTACAGGGCAATGCAGGGAATTTTGCATGTGGCTCCGTCTGATACCAGAACGATGTAGACGAAATATCCGATTTCTGATTATTATACCGTCCGTCATGACGCCATCCTAAATCCTGAATCGTCACTTTCAAATCTTTATCAAAGCGAACCGGGTCCAACACATGCCAGCGGTACAAACCAAAAGCCGTGACTGCCCGATACAAACCATCCGGACGGATTACCTGGTGCATACCTGCATACGGAGTAGTGAACTCCTGATACTGGTGAGTCTTCTGGTTTTCAAAATTATAAGAACCGCAGAAATAATCTTCCGTTCCTGTACCACAGATTGTAGGATATTCTTTATCACCATCCATAAAGAATTTGATTTCACCTTCACCCCACCAGCAATTGTCATTCACACGCCAAGCCAGATAAGTTCCCACATACTGTCCTTTTCCTTTAATACCGTCTACCAAGGTATGTTCCGAACCGACTGTCGGATTTGAACGGCGGAATTGTGCATGGAAATATCCTTCATCCTCCGGTACATCTGTCAACGTATAGTTGATTTGATAATAAAGGCGCATCTCTTCATTCGTATTTATATTCTCTAACGTAATCCGTGCTTTCTTACGGAATGGCATTTTCCAATAGCAGTTAAACGCGCTTCCGGGGTTTACACATACGGCAAGAGATGAAAGTTGTGCATATTCATTGTAAGCACTGGCAAAGAAATCGCCGACAGGACATTCTACAGAAGGTTCTTTTTCGTCATCCCAATACATACGCAGGATAGAAAAACGCCAGTTTCCGGTTGGGGTCATCCAGATTTGCTGGATAGCGCCGGGTCCTTCTATTTCGGCTATCGTAATCGTTTCACCCGGTTTCACAATAATGAATGGATTCACTTTCCAACCTTTTCCTAAATCTTTTGCAGCTCCCCAAGAGTTTGCTTTGTTGCGGACATCTTTATCCTTTACCGGATCGGCCATCCCCCCTTTTCCTTTTTCTCCCGTATAATTCTCCGGACTGATAGAACGGGTCTTCGCATTGGATAAACGGGAAAGCGTTCCCATATTCATATCCAGCCCGTTAAAAGGATAATTTTGCGCACTGGTCCAACTGCTTAAACAAAGAAAAGAAATTAATAAAACACTTAGTTTTTTCATATTACTACATTTTTAAAGATAGATGTTACAAATATCATATTTTATACCATCTTTTCCTATAAAATGGAGTCTTTTTGCAAAACATATATGTTTTGAAGATAAAAAACAAAAACTGTATGGAAGCAATAAAAAAGACGAATGATGTTAAATCCACCATTCGTCTTTTCTACAGATTCAGAAATATATAATATCTTTTATTTCATGTACCGCAATCCAACCACTTTATTATACTGGGCCATTGATGCCTTTTGTTGATACCAGGTTTGTATCAGGCTACTGTAAGACTGTATCCATGATAACTGGGCTGACAGAACATCCAGAATAGGCAGTTTACCTTCGTTGTAGCTGAATGTATTCAGTTCGAGGTTTTCTTCTGCTATCTTGCAAGCCTCTTCGGCCACATTGATTTGCTTGGTATTCTCTGTAAGGCTTGTCCAGGCATTGGCAACTTCCTTTGAAATCTGGTCGCGCGTATCATCCAATGCATATTCCTTACTGCGAAGAAGGGCTTTTTGGGAATTGACTTCCTTGAAACGAGCTCCCCAATGGAACAAGGGTATTTTCAGGGAAGCGAAGACAGCCGGAGTCCATAATTGGTCGGAGCCTTTCATGTTCAACATAGGCGTACCCCATGAGCCTTGGAAACCTACAGCCAGAGAAGGATTGTATTTCGCCTTGGAAAGGTTTATCTGGCGTTTCTGGTATTCAATATTCAACTGGGAAATCATGAAATCCGGACGGTTTTGTACTGCAGCCTCTTCCCCAATGCGGGCTGGCAGAGGTTGTACCTTTGTAATGTTTTCAGAAAGTTCAACCGGAGTCATAGGAGGAATTCCCATCAAGACATTCAGGTTTTGCAGAGCAATCTGATAGTCTTTGTAGGCTGAACTCTTATTCAGTTCCGCTTCTTTTAAGCGGGATTCCACCTGCAACAGGTCAGTCTTACTGATCTGCCCGTCGTTGAAACGGATAGCCAGGACATCGGCAAGTTGCTTTACAATATCTACATATTGGCACATCACATCGTACATGCCTTTACGGGCTGCGGCAGACCAGTAATTCATATCTGCTGCGTAGATTATATTATCGGTAGTCAGCTCTTCCGCCTTATTGGCTATCTGTCCCTGTATCTGGGCGGCTTTATAGTTATTATAAATCTGTCCGCCGGCATAGATAGGCTGATTCAATGTGGCTCCCAGGCTATAGGTATTATGATCCATTTCATAGCCCGGCATCAATTCATACTTATTAATACGGTACTGGTAACTGCCGGAAAAGTCGATAGCCGGGAAGAAAGCGGTCTTTGCAGCCTTAATAGCTTCCTGCATGGCAACACGTTCTTCCGCACTCTGTTTTATCTGGCGGCTATATTCAAGTACCTTTTGTTTGTAGTCGGCAGCCGTAAGGGGTCCTTCCTGCGCATTCGCAGAAAGGGCACCAAACAACATACAACCTATAATGATTTTATTTCTCATATTATTCGGATTTAATCTTAAAGAATATACAATAAGTAACCGGAAGAACGAAAATGGTCAGAATAGTGGAAACCAGCAAGCCTCCCATAATCGTGGCTGCCATACCGGCAAACATCGCATCTCCCAACAACGGCAACATACCAAGAATTGTAGTTCCGGACGCCATCGTAACCGGTACGATACGTGTCTTTGTCGCTTCAATAACAGCAGCTATCGGAGCAAGACCGCTATCCATCTGCAAACCGATTTCATCCACCAGCACAATCGCATTCTTGATATTCATACCGATCAGACCTAACAGGCCTAACATGGCAAAGAAGTCGAGCGACTTGCCGAATACCAACAATCCGAGTACCACACCGATAAATATCAACGGAAGCATTGCCATAATCAACACCGGTTTCCGGTAATATTTCGGGAAGAGGAATAACAAGGTGACATAAATCAAACCGAACATAAGAGGGATGTTGGCTGCAATTGCACTGTTACCTTTATCCTGTTCGGACTGCTCACCAAAATATTTCAACTTATATCCTTCCGGTACATCCACCTGATTCTGAACATCAGTCCATAAAGTACTGAAGGCAGCCATCGTATTGGCTCCACGCTTCGGTTCACACTGCATCATCATATAACGCTGGCGGTTGAAACGCTTTATCACGCTATATTCATAACCCAGAGAGAAATCGTCGATTACCTGTTCCACTTTCACAGAACGTCCCTTTGCACTATAAACAGGCAAGGTCTTAATATCGTTCAGATTGATGGAATCCTTATCGGCATCCTTCATCAAAATAGGCATAAAGACGTCACCTTCACGGTATTCACCCAAAGGAACACCATTTGTAGCAGAGCGGAGGGAGTAAGCAACCTGCTGGCGGGTAATACCTAAGCGTAAACCTTTTTCCTGTGAATATAAAGGTTTCCATACCGGAACCTTATTTCCCCAGCTTCCACGCACCTCCATCACATTTTCATAATCACGGGCTATTTGCTTTGCTTTTTCGGTAAGTATCGCCAATGTATCTATATTATCACCAACAAATCCTATTTCTATTGCTGCATCAGGTACAGGAGACAGAGCGAACAAAGCCGAACGGGTTAATATATCCGGATAGTTTGCCACCATGTAATTATAGAATTTCTCCTCTTCCGCCTTTGCATCTTCCGCATTGACTGTCTCAATCAGGACATTTGCAAAGTTCGGCTTCGGTCCAACGGATGAACTTGCCAGATAATAACGGACAGGAGATCCTCCCAAAGTGAATGAGAAAGATTTGATATTCTTATTTGATTTCAGATAATCTTCTTCAATCTTCACAACATTCCGTTCCACATCATCTATACCGTATCCTTCCGGGAATATCAGGTCGGCACGGAAATAAGGCTTGTTCATAATCGGGAAGAAACTCTGTGGCATGATACCCATAATAAACAAGGATAAAAATAATGTAGCCACAACAGACATAAGCGTTACATACCTGCGCTTAATCAAACGCGCCAGTACACTTTCAAACCTATGATAAAGTTTCGTATCATACGGGTCTTTCGATTCGCCCGGTTTTGCTTCTTTCAGAATGAAATTACCAAATGTGGTAGTCTGGGTTAATGCCAATATCCAGCTTAATCCCAAAGATACAGCAAGCACGATAAACAGAGGTTTCACAATCTCCGCTACAGATGCCGGTGCCAGATACATAGGCAGGAATGAACATACGGCGATAAATGTCGCCCCCAGCAAAGCCCATTGAGGCTTGATTGCACCGTCTATCAAAGCCTGATAACGGGGTAACCCGCGCTTGATTCCCACCTGGGCATTATCAGTCACCACAATCGCATTATCTACCAACATACCCATTGCAATAATGAAGGCAGCCAGAGAAGTTCGGTTCAATCCGACTCCCCAGATTAGCATAATGAGCAACGTACCGCCCACCGAGAACAACAGGGAACTACCAACCAGCATACCGGCACGTGATCCCATCACCAGGAAGATAATAACAATTACAATCAATAGAGACTCTATCAGGTTCAGGATAAATCCGTTGTTGGCTTCATCCGCAATCTGGTTTTCCGGATAGATGGTTTTCAAATCCATGCCAACCGGGAAGAGTTGTTCCATCTCTTTCAGATGGTCGGCAACAGCATTACCTACAGCAACTACGTCATCTTTAGCCCCCGTAGCGACGCCGATGCCGATAGCCCGTTTCCCATCCACACGCATCAGGTTAGACGGAGGATCCATATAGCCTCTTTCTATGGTTGCAATATCTCCCAAACGAACTTCACCGCCACTCTTTGTAACGATTAGCTGGTCGCGGATATCATCGATACTTTTATAGGTTCCTTCAGCATTTATTCTTAATTGGTATGTTCCGGTCATTAATTCCCCGGTATTTACCAATAGGTTCTGTGTTTGCAATACCTGCTGAATAGCATTCGGGTCTACCCCCAGATTAGCCAGTTTAGGCACTGAAATAAAGACATTGACCACCTGGGTTTGTTCTCCGAAGAGATAAACTTTCTGTACACCAGGTACAGGAGACAGCTCTGTCTTAATCTTCTGTGCCCAATCGCGCATATCATCGTAAGTGAAACCTTCATCGGCTGTCAGGGCGTAATAAATACCAAACACGTCACCGAAGTCGTCACTCACATTAATAGCAGAAGCTCCGCTCGGGAGGCGGGGTTGTATATTGGCCACCTTACGACGAAGTTCATCCCATTTAACCGGCATATAATCCGGTGCCAGAGTCGGTTGCAACTCGATTGATATCTTAGACATACCGAAATACGATTCCGACTTGATCTGATAAACATCAGACATGGATTGTATTTCGCGTTCAATCGGTTCCGTAATCAGTTTCTCTACCTCCAAAGGAGTTGCTCCCGGGTACTGCGTAACCAATACTGCCTGTTTGATTACAAAGGGAGAGTCTTCCTTTTTAGGCAATTTGAAGAAAGAATATATACCTCCTATCAGCAGCACTGCGAGGAAGAAATATATCACCTTCTTATTCTCTAAGGAATATTTTGGAATATTCATTACTTATCGGCTTAATCGGTTAATACTTTTACTTGCTGACCGTCTTCCATGCGGGTAGCTCCGGCAGAAACGACCAGATCACCCACTTGCACACCGCTGGTAATTACCACACTGTTTTTACCAAGCAATTCATCCACCGCAACCTGACGACGTTCCACCTTCTGTGTCTGTTTATTATATACGAATACATATTTTACATTGTCCGTATCACTGGCTACAATCGCTGAAATCGGGGCTAATACAGCACCTTCATTAAAACTTTTCGTTTCTATGTTCAAATAGATACGACAAGAGAAACCGACTGCCACTTTGTATTTATTCAAGTTAAACTCAGGATCGTCTATATACAAGAATACAGGAACACCCGAACCATCAGGAGAAGCTTCTACATAATCCTTTACTTTAGCTTTGAATTTCTTTCCTTTATAGGTATCAAACTCTATATAAATGGAATAAGGAGAGTTAAAATAAGTAAGGTTTGTTTCAGGCATTGTAAACTGTACCTGCAGTTTATTCGGGTTTATCAAACATACGATACCTTGGCCAGCCTGTACTTTCTGATAGTTTTCCACATATTTCTTTTGAATGAAACCATCAAACGGAGCACGCAGTTTAGTTTGTTCCAATTGGTTCTGGGCATATTCAAATGCTGCCTTTGCATTGGAAAAAGAGGCTTCGGTCGATTCATATTCCTGTTTGGAAATAGCCTGCTTGGATAAAAGCTTCGTCGCACGTTGCAAAGCGGCATCCGCCGACTGGTAAGACGCTTTCTTTGCCTCATACTCCCATTTAAAATCCTGGGGATCTATTTCTGCCACCACTTGTCCTGTACGAACTTTTTGTCCTTCGTCTACCAACAGTGAAATCAGAGGTCCGGACATCTTAAATGCCAGGTCACTGAACTGGTCCGGCGATACTACGCCGCTAAACGACTTTTCCACAACATTCAAAGCAGTGACTTCTGCCAACTTTACCGGACGGGGACCTTGTTCCTTCACCGGTGGCTGACCACAAGAAACCAATGCTGCCAACACAAAAACGGGGATTAATTTACCACTCATGATAACTTGCATTTAGTTATTTAATTATTATTGTTTGTTTGCAAAAATATAATATAGTTCTATTAGGAATACAACATTTTTTAAAAAACTATTGTTCTAGTCTGTTTTATTTCTTTCAATTCGCAAAATAATCCGGACAACACAGTTCAAAAAGACCAGGCATTTAAGTCTACCGTGGCTTCCATCTCCTTTTCCAGTTCGGAAGGTAAAGAGGGAAAAAAGTTTATACCTGTCACCTTCTCTACACTATCGATAGGTATAACCATCTTCTTCAAAGAGGTATTTTTATAATCTTTGTTATCAAAGAGAAATCCCGCACCCTTATATTTTCCATTGGAATAATAACAAAGAACTTTATAAAAAGATTTGGGTATCCCTACCCTGTTTTTCCCCAGACGTTTCATATCATCGGAGATAACCGGACCAGTCACAATCCACAAAGGGCTATAGTCTATTGCCCACAAACGGCTTTGTTCTTCCAAATCTTTCCAGATACCCCGGTTTAACCCTGGACTCTGAGGACAGATATTGCTGAAATAAAAAGACTCGCGCATCGCTTTTGCCGACCATTTCATATCGCCGGCAGGTGCCAGATGACCGCGATCATAGCCCGTACGGGTATAATCTTCATTCGTTGCAGTCGCCCCTTTTACCATCGGATCCGGTACGAATTTATTTGAACGTGCGTTCTTTTTACTTTTAGCCTCTTGCGCCGTCAGTTCATAAGCGACCCAGTTTGCAATGCAATAATCCGAATTATAAGATACGGTGTAGCCCTCATGCTTAATAACCTGCTCCTTACGTTTCACCGTCAATTCAGGTATCTCTGCATTAGCCGGAACCTTAAATGTTTTTGTCGTACCTGAAACGGGAGATTTGGATTGCACTGCTTTCTTTTCAGAAATCTTTGGAGCCACTTTGGTACGTTCTGCTTTCTGCACCGTTTGCTCTTTCTTTTCCTTCTGAACATGCTCCCCGGATTGCTTACCTGCAACCGGATAAAAATAATTATATATAAACAGTAGTCCTATAAAACATAAAACCACGAAAAAGGCCCCAATAAATATCTTCTTTACTGTCGAGAGAAAAGAGGATGAATTCTTAGTCCTTTTTCGTGATTTACCCCTACCTTTTCTTTTTGCCATATTTTAAACTAATTCCAATGGCGCAAAAGTAGGCATTGTTGCTATTTTTTACAATATCCTAAAAGTTAATGTATTGGTTCGTATCGCTACAAAAGATGTTCTTTTTTACTTTACACCCTTCAAATTATACGTTCCCGGTGTCAATTTGCTTACTTTCCCGCTTGGAGAAACAAGCTCTGCGGTTGTATTCTCAGGCACCGTAATGTCACAAACCAGGCTTTTGCCGGACTTGCGGACATTTACCTCTATATTGCCATAATGAGTAGGAACTACAGCCGAAGCTTCCGTAAGATTACCCAGGCAAGGTTGTATCCTGAATGACTTGAAACCGGGAGATGTCGGTTCCACACCGCAAACTTTCTGGCTTAATAGGGTAAGCGGACCACCACTCCAAGCATGGTTGATGGTGCCGCCCCCAAAACCATCCACTCCTATTCCCCAACCTTCAAACAAGGTTGTATATTCTTTGTAAGCCATCATTTTGGCATACCGTTGTTTCATTCTTTCCAGAGCAAAGACAGGCTCTCCCATTTGGAAAAGAGCTTCCAATACATATTTCTCCATATACGGACTGGCATGATATTCCTTTTTCAAAACTTTCACCAAAGCCGGATACTTACTTGCCGGAGCCAGACCGGATAGAACTGCCATTGCCTGCGAACGGTCGTCGGTTTCCCCTTTATAACCCGGCGAACGATAAGCCGTCCCTGTCCAGAACTTCGTATCGAAGCATTTCTCTATGCTATACATCATGCGGCTGATTTCTTCGGCATCCGCTTGCTTGCCCAATTGGAGGGCAAAGGCCTTTTCTGCTTTCAATGCCAGATAATACCAACAATTCGTCAGGACACCCATATCGATATGCTCGCCCCAGTCTCCCCAGGTCCAATCGCCGGGACGTTCGATAGCCAAGCCGCTTTTATCGACTTTCCATACTTCATGTAAATAACGGTGCACCGGTTCATAGATACTTGCTACAAAACTGCTGTCTCCGCTATAATAATATTGTGTATAGAAACCGTACCAACCTACCGAAGCAAGTATCTGGAGCGGTAATTCCTTCGCCCAGTTACCGGCTGGCACAGGCGCATAGAATGTGCCGTCTCTTCTTTGCCAGTTCACTAATTCATAAATGCCTTTTGTTGCCAGCAGTTGTGCCGAAGGAGAAAGCGCATAAAACGTCTCTCCCAACTCGTTCACTTCATCCCCCCACCATTGGGCACGTTCGCGGTCCGGACAATCCATATAATTATCACGCATCGTAACGTATAAGGTACGTGCCGAACGTTTCCACAATTCATTTAAATAAGGGTCGTTACATTGGAATGAACCTGCAAACTCCGCATCATACCCCGTCTCACGGAACTTCACATCCAGTACGTTTACCTCTTTGGGAACCACATACTGTATTTCGTGCCCGTTCATCCAGCCATAACTTTCATATTCCTGTATACCGTCGCGGGTGATATATTCGGCACGGACACCGTTTTCTCCACCTCCCCTGTAATTATCGGTCTGCATCCGGATAGTCAGACCGGCAGGCGCATCCACTTTCAGATAAGGAGTCGCCTGGCAATTGTAAGGCAGACGGCAATAAATGGTATCACCTGCCGCCGATTTACGAACCGACGGGTAAGCCTGCAATCCATAATCTTTGAATAAAGGAATCGGACGTTCCACCAATTCGCCTAAAGCGGCTTCTCCTACATTCGTAATAATATCTGCATTGGGAAGCGAACCCTGGAAACCGGGCTGATTCCATCCTTGCATTTCTTTGCGGGCATCAAAGCGGATATTACTTTCCGGCAAACGATAATTGGGGAATGGCGCCTCCGTATCCTGATAGGCACCATATAATGCACATTTCCAGCTTTTGTCGGATAAAATTTCGATACCGGGAGCTATCGCCTCAAACAACAGGGCAGCCACTCCGCTATTCATATGACTGAAACCGTTTTTACCGAAATGCCAGACCAGTACGGCAATGGTATTCTCGCCGGACTTCAGATAAGGAGCAATCTCCACCACGTCATAATAGGTTGACGACGGAGAAGGTCCCCGCTTCAGCCCGCCTTCGAACACAACCATTTGCCCGTTTATCCAAAGCCAGTATTTACTATCGGCAGCGATGCGTGCTTTCAGGGTTTGGGGCACGGATGCAATATCCACGGTTTTCCGGTAAGCCAACCAGGTATTAGGGGTACTCTGGTTCCATTCATGACTGATCCAATCGGCTTTCCAATCCGATTTAGCCTCTGCGAATGTTACAGAGGCTAAAAATAAAAGGGTTAATAAAAACAGTTTCTTCATGTCTATCTGTATTAAATTATTTATTCACCGGACTTCTCCGGAGACTCTGCCGGTTTTATTCAGGAAGGATTACCTGTACCTCATCCGGTGCTTTGACAGTGCTGATTATCTTGCCGTCCACCCCTACTTCATGGCGGATATTTATCACGCCGTACGGAGTCGGGAATGTACCTTCCACCCACTTCAAATCGCCTAAATGCGGAGTAACGCGTACCACCTTGCAACCCGGTTCCACCACCTGTACACCCAGTACATATTCGCTCAGCCAGGATGTCGGACCCGAAGCCCAACCGTGGCAAAGGCTATGGCGGAAGCCTTTATAACAATAAGCTCCGAAATCCCCATGTATATCTTTCTTTCCGGCAGGAACCAACGCATCGATAGGCGCTGCATCCGGCAACCACTCCATATTGAAGTCTTCCCAGAAAGTCGTTGCACCCAAATCAATCATCGCCCCCCAGTATTCGCGGATAATATCGAGCGCCCCTTTATAATTTCCGGCAGAAGCCATCGCACGCAGCATATAATATCCGTAGAAAGTAGAGAACCCGTTAGCACCATTCACAGAAAGATACTCCTTATCTGCTTTATTCGGGTCCATCAACCCGGCAAGAGCCAATAAAGATGCCGCTTGTTTTGAACCCGGCGCATCCGGAGCGACTTTCGATTTCAATAAGGCTTTCGTTACGGCAGAGGATGCCTTTACCATCTTCTCTCCCGTCATGCGGCATTCTTTTGCCAATGCCTCGTCACCGAGTACACTGCATAATTCGTCACCTGCTTTCATTGCCTGTACCATCAAGGCTTGCAGGCCGGCATCGATAGCCACAGGGTTTGCATTGGAAGGCCAGTCGAGGAACCGGTTGCCATCCAATTTCTCGCGCCCGTTTTCCACCTTCGATATCAGATGGCGGAGCAATGCGGTCAGATAAGGTTGCTGGGCTTTCAGGTAAGCCTGGTCACCCTGATAGTAGTACCAGTCCCGGTGAATCAGCAGCCACCAGATGGAATACGAGCTAATGCCATTCATCCATTGGGGAAGCGGGGTTATGTCGCGGATAAGGTCCAGGCTCTTCGGTACCACTTCGTTATAGCCGAACACGGTATTTACAGTCATCACTTCCGGATGCAAGTCGCCCACCCAGACAAGGCGGTCGCGCTTCACGCCATCCCACAAGTATTCCTGCATATTCAGGTGTACGGTATAAGCGCCCGTCTGCCAGATGCGGTTCAACCGTTCATCATTGCAACGGAAAGAGCCTTTATAAGGGATATCGCGGAACGTAGAAATGGCGCGGACCTCTTTCAATTGAAGTTCGGTATTTTCATCCAGCAGGTCGATACGAACGAAACGGAAACCTGAGTTCCCTACTTCCATCACCCCCAGCCAAGGCAGGCTGATGGTAAAGTCGCGCATGGCATGGTCGTTGCTTGCGCCGTTCTTGCCGTCTATTTCGCACATGGCTTCACTTACCGACTCGCCGAAACGTACACGGATGTTTATCGGTTTCTGCGAACCGGGCATACCGGTTACAATCTGTAGACCGCCCTGCAACTCTTTCCCGAAATCGAGCAGGATTGCCGGATGCAGTTCATCCGTACTAACTATTTTGCAAATGTTTTGATTGGCCAAATCGGTCTGCCCGTTACCCGGAAGGAGCAGATTATCCGCGCCGCTAATCTGTCCCCCGTCCTGTTGCCAGACAATACGGACGGGAGACAGGTATTCGCGCACACGGCTGTCGCGCTGCCCTGCAAACGCAACCGATGTGATAAAGAAAAGAGATAAAAAAATAAGTGTTTTATTCATGGTATATATGTGTATTTTACAATCCGAACGCCGGAACCAGGTCGTCCAACTGCTGGTCTGTCATACCTGCAGGTTCATAGCCTGCCATACGGGCGCTAAAATAGATTTGTGCAGATTTGCTCAATGTATCGATTGCATCGAAACACTCGATAAGGTCTTCGCCAACGGCAAGGATACCGTGCTTTTCCCAGAATACCACATCATGCTTTTCAAGTTGTTTGATGGTAGCACGTGCCAGGTCGATTGTTCCGGGAATTTCATAAGGGACAATGCCCACTCCCTTCGGCACGATGATACGGCATTCCGGTATCATGCCCCACAAGGTACGGGTGATGACTTCCGAATTCAGGAAAGGTGCGCAATGCGTCATGCCTATCAGGTCGGTAGGATGCGTATGCAACACCACTTTGTTATCGCGTCCTTCGGAACGGAGGTAGTTGTGCATCATCAGGTGGGATGGCAGTTCGGAGGTCGGTCTGACCGGTTGCTCGGCTATGATATCGTAGCTTTTGCCATCCTGTGCGATGCGAATCAGGGAACCGTTGGCAAACGGGTCCTGTGCCACATAACGCATACGTTTACCCGTACCCGTCACATAGAAAATATGTCCGCCCAGAGCTGTCATTGCTTCTTCCAAAGGAATGGAAGGGCAAAGAGCCGGTAATGTTTTCAATGCTTCATTTGCCAAATCAGTCAGGTTGACAGAGATATTCCCTCCGTTACGCTCAGCCCATCCTTTGGTCCAGAGATAGCCTGCCACTTCGGCTATGCGGTCGATTTCAGCCATCAACAGCGGCTGTTCACGAACAATCTTTGAAAGATTGATAGTAGTTGTCGTCATTTCTTTATTGTTTTAAAATACGTTCTTTTTTAGTGCTATGTCCTGCTTTCGGACGCCTCCGAAAGGCTTCTTATAAGATATTAGGTAATAGCAGAGAGAAAATCAGGATGCCCATACCACATACCAGCACCACGATTGTCTGACGGCTCACGCCTTTCCACTCCTTTAAAGCAATCCCCCAGAAATTACTGAAAATCACATTCAGCGACATCAGTATGCTCCATGAGAAAGCAAGCATTACCGGAGAGTCTGAAAAATAGCTTTTTCCCATACCCAGACCGAAGAACTGCGAATACCACAGTACTCCTGCCAAGGCGCAAAATAAGACATTATTCAACAACGCAGGACCTCCTACGGAGAAATAATCCTTTCCGGTATTATTTTTAATGTTCTGGAAAATGCAATAAGCGGCATTTGTAACGAAACCACCGACAGTCACCAACAGAATGACAGGATTCAAAGCAAACAGTTCGCTGGCCCCGGACTGCTTCGCCTTCTCCAGAATAGGCGTTCCGGCTTCCAGCCCAAGGTTAAAGCAAGCACTCATCACACCTGCCAGCAAAGCGACAATAAGCCCTTTCGTCAGAGCGAAATCCTTTACAGCCGCTTTCTTCTCTTCTTCCGTCATATTCCTGGCGCGCAGGCTTCCGGCATAACCGATAACGGCAATACCTGCCAAGGTCACACAAACACCTATCAGCAGTACCAGCCCGTCGCCGTGGAACAAGTCCGTCCCACCAAACACGGCAGGGAACAGTGTGCCGAAGCCGGCACATGTTCCCAACGCTATACTCTGTCCTAACGCAATTCCCAGATAACGCATACTAAGCCCGAACGTGAGTCCTCCGACTCCCCACAGCATACCATAAACAACGGCTCCGGTACTTCCACCGGCGCTCCACAGCTCGGTAAGGCTGCTACCTTCCGGTATGGCAAGTTGCGCCCCGAGGAAAGGGAACACCAACCAGGCAAAGATACCCTGTACCAGCCAGAACGATTCCCAACTCCATCCCTTCACCTTGTTTATCGGGACATACGAACTGCTCTGCCCGAAACTGCCTATGGCAATAATCAGTAAGCCTATCAGTATTTCCATGACGTTATCGTTTACTTGTCACTTCCCGTTCGTACTTTTCTATTTCTGTGATGTAGTCCTCTCCTACCGGTACATCGTTCTGCAAACAGAACATATCCCATACGGCAGTCCAAGGTAAGCTCTTCATTTCTTCCTGCAAGGCAAGGCGCTGGAAGAATTTACCGTCCGCTTCATACTGCTGCAAGGTAGCAGACGGTTCCAGCAAGGCCTGCATAAAGGCTTTCTGCGTAGCGCGGCAACCGATTACATAAGCACCGATACGGTTGATGGTCGCATCGAAATAATCCAGACCGATATGTACACGGTCCAACGCATTGCAACGGATAATTTCGCGCGACAAATCCAGCAAATCATCACTCAGGATAACTACATGGTCGCTATCCCAACGAATCGGGCGGCTCACGTGCAACATGATTTCCGGAGTAAAGAGCAACAGGGCCGAAACCTTGTCGGCAATGCTTTCCGTCAGGTGGAAGTGTCCGGTATCCAGTGTCACAATCTTGTTCTTTTTCGCGCCGTAGCCCAGATAGAAATCATAAGAACCTACCGTGTAGCTTTCCAGACCGATACCGAACAGTTTCGCTTCGATACAGTCCTTCATATTCTTATATTCGGTGGAGAAGATATCATCCAGCGACTGTTCCAGAAGCTGGCGGTATTTCAGGCGGCTGGCGGGAACTTCCTTGCTTCCGTCGTGTATCCAAAGGTTCATGATACAAGGGTCGTCCTGGAATTTACCCATTTCTTCACTAATCCAACGGCAACGTTTGGTATGTTCAATCCAGAAGTTACGGATATCGTTGTCCGGGTTGGCAAGCGTCAGGTCGCCGCTCTTCGGGTGCGAGAAAGAAGTGCTGTTGAAGTCCAGCTTCATGTCATTTTCTTTCGCCCATTGCATCCAGCTCTGGAAATGGGCCGGTTCCACTTCGTCGCGGTCTACTTTCTTACCCTGGAAGTCGCCATATATTTCATGCAGGTTCAAACGATGCTTGCCGGCAATCAGCGAATTGGCTTTCAGTACATCCGCACGCAGTTCGTCGATGGTACGGGCGCGTCCGGGATAGTTGCCCGTCACCTGGATACCTCCGGTCAAAGAGCCTCCCTGATTTTCAAAACCCGTTACATCATCCGCCTGCCAGCAATGCAGGGAAAGAGATATTTTCTGCAATTTGTCCATTGCCTGTTTTACGTCGACACCTACGGCTGCATAGCGTTCTGCTGCTACGTCATAAGCCTGCTTGATACTGTTTTCTTTTGTCATGGTATTATTTTTTAGATGTTACTGATTGATACTTTTTGAAAGCGTTCTCCCATTCGCCGCACTCCATAGGCTGGAAAATGTGCGGCGAAGTGAAAGAACTGATAAGACGGCGCATCTCCCAGCGGTCGGATACGAGTCCCGCTGCTCTTGCCTGCACCATACAATTGCCGATAGCCGTAGCCTCGGACGGGCCGGCTACTACCGGCATACAGATTACATTAGTGGTTAATTGATTGAGAAAAGTATTCATTGAGCCCCCTCCTATCACATGCAAACGGCGGATAGGGAAAGGAGCCATTTCTTTCAGCAAGTCGAGCACTTCCTTATACCGGCAGGCAAGGCTCTCGAAAATACACCGGATATACTCTCCGTCGGTCGACGGGACCGGCTGTCCGCTCTCACGGCAATAAGAAGCAATCGCCTCCGTCATGCTGGCGGGATTAGCGAAACAGGGATCATCCGGATAAACAAAGCTGCGGAACGGGGTTGCAGCCTCCGCCATCTTCACGATGGTAGGGTAATCATAGGTACGTCCGGCACGCTCCCACTCCTTGCGGCACTGCTCCAACAACCACATACCGGTGATATTTTTCAGGAAACGGGTGGTTCCTTCTATGCCGCCTTCGTTGGTGAAATTGTTTTGGAAAGAAGCATCCGTTATAATAGGTTCCTCCGTTTCTATCCCCATCAGGCTCCATGTCCCACTGCTCAGGTAGGCAAACTCCTTGCTTAACGCCGGGATAGCAGCCACCGCCGATGCCGTATCGTGTCCGGCAACAGCCACTACAGGCACTTTCCCCACACCAGTCTCGGCAGCCAGCGCATCGGTCAGGTTACCAATCACTGTCCCCGGCATCGATACCGGACGTAAAAGCGAAGGCGATACTCCCGCCGCTTCCAGCAAAGAGGCTTCGAATTGCTTCGTCACAGGATTCAATAGCTGTGATGTGGAAGCGTCCGTATATTCGCATATCCTTTCGCCTGTCAGCAGATAAGAAAGCAAATCGGGCATAAACAATATCTCTGAAGCACTTTCCAGCGGCCCGAAACTTTCTTCCTTCGCGCGGTACAACTGGTAAAGGCTGTTGAAGTTCATTATCTGTATACCGGTCAGGCGGTACACTTCTTCACGGGATACCCGTGTAAAATAGGCTTCGGGAGCTCCCTCCGTATACGGGTCGCGGTAAGCACGCGGCAAACCCAACAGCGTACCGTCCTTTGCCAGATAACCGAAATCCACGCCCCAGGTATCTATACCAATCGAATCGATTGCATGTTTTTCCCGTCCGCATATCGTCAGAGCTTCTTTCAATGCTCCGTATAACTGATAAATATTCCAGTAATATTTACCATGCAATTCCATGATGGCATTCGGGAAGCGGTATATCTCCCGCATTTCAAATTTGTCACCTGTCAGGGTCCCCAAAACAGCACGTCCGCTGGTTGCCCCTATATCAAAAGCTAAAAATGTATGTTTCTTCATGGCAAAAACAAAGTTGTTTGATTTACGGTAGCAAAACTATAGGGATTATTACTATCTTTGCTTACGAAAATGATTTTAAACCTTTCAAATCTGACATCATGGAGAAACAATTGAGCGACCAACTGAAATACCTCACTATCGGAGCTACGGATGAAGAATGGGGAATCGTGGTAACCACCGTCGGCTACCAGTTTATCCAACCCAAAAGCCGCTACCCGTTATCCAGGCATCCGGACAGTTACAACTTCAAACCACAGACCGGACGCATCCTCAACGAATACCAGTTGGTCTATATAACGAAGGGAAGCGGCTACTTCTCTTCCCAATCCTGCAAACTGCAAAAGATTAGCGCGGGGACGATGATTCTGCTCTTCCCCGGCGAATGGCACAGCTATTATCCCGACCATGAAACCGGATGGGACGAATACTGGGTGGGCTTCCGGGGCATCCATATCGACAAACGGGTGGAAAAACGTTTCTTTACAAAGGAGGAACCGCTCCACCACATCCGGCTGAGCGCCACCATCATCAACCTGTATGAAGATATACTGAAATTCGCCTCGGAAGAAAAATCCGGTTACCAGCAAATGATTTCAAGCATTGTACTGCATATCCTCGGGACGGTTTACTACAAAAGGAAAAACAATTCCTTCACCAACACATATGTAGTCGATAAAATCAATGAAGCCCGTATCCTGATGAAAGAACAGGTGGAGAACCCGCTCTCGCCGGAAGAGATAGCCTCCCGCTTGGGACTGGGATATTCATGGTTCCGCCGTATGTTCAAAGAATATACCGGAGTATCGCCCGCCCAATACCAGTTACAACAAAAACTACTGAGAGCCAAGGAACTGCTGACCGGCAGCAGCCTGAATATCTCGGAAATAGCCTATAGCCTGAAATTCGAGAATGCCGGGCAATTCTCCACCTTCTTCAAGAAGAAAGAAGGCGTCACCCCTTCCGAGTTCAGGGAAAGGGCACACTGAAATCAATACGGTTTGTAAGGCGAATGCATCACATTCAATGTCTTCGGCAGCCATACGCGGTAACGCTGGGATTTATCCCACGTGTTGCCGGCGGAGGCAAAATCACAGAAATAAACCTGGCGGGATGCGCCGTTCCCTTCCAAATCCGTACCCAACACCACCGGAGCGGTAAACGCCATCCAGGCAAAAGCCGGAGCCGCAACCGGGGTCAGTTCCACATAACCGTCTTTGCTTACGATAACAGAAGCCTCATCCACAAAACCGTCGTTAAAGCGGCTGTCGCGAGCCAGTACCAACGGACCACGGACAATCGCCTGCGCTTCATTCTTCTCCAGCACACGGGCACGAAGGTCCAGCTGAAGGGTAATCCTGTCTCCCTTTTTCCATTTACGTGTAAGCGGGAAATAAGCACCTTGCAGGATACCCGCTTCAGGAGCTCCGTTCACCGCCACTGTTGTATTCCCACTCCATGCCGGAATACGTAAGGCAATGGTAAATTCAGACTCTTTTACCGGGGTTACCTCGATTTCGATTTTATCAGTCACGGGGTAATCTGTATTTAGTTTCAACACAACTTCTTTTTTACCGGGAAGTAACAAATTTGACACTAAAGGCGTATAAAAATTGACACGTACGCAATCATCCTTTACCTGACAGGCAAACTGGGGTATCATGGCGAATGCCCGTGGGCCGTTTGCATTGCAACAGTTAATGTGCATGCCGCATTGCTCCTCCCCTTCGTGTCGCCATCCTTCCAGCGGGCTGTATTTGGCTATTTGCGAAGCATCCGCCTTAAGCGAAGCCATCAGAGCATTATAGATTGCCGTTTCCATATAATCCGCGTACAGGGAGTTCCCGGTCAGTTGCAGCAGGCGGTTGCACAACTGCATCCAAGTGAAAGTAACACAGGTTTCCATCGTATGGTAAGTTGGCTGCGTCTGCCGTCCGTTTCCTCCGTACCAGCATTCAAAAGCACTGCCCGAACCGGCTACGTTTATTTCCTCACGGACGATATGCCCGACTGTTTTTTCCACAACGGAAAGGTAGAGCGGATTGCCTGTCACTTTATAAAGTTCCAACAGTCCTTCATAGCACGACATCATCTCATAAGCCTTCTGCCCGTTCTCTTGCGAAAACCAGGTCTTGGGATGCGGGAAGCGGTTTGCCACAGGGATTTCGGCGATTGCTTTGCTGATGAGCTGCGGTCCTTGGGGCGTCTCCCACTGGGCTACGATATAGTTGGCAAATTCCAGAAAACGTTCCTCTTTTGTGCGGTTATATAGATACATGACCGGTTCCAGGATAGAAGAACTCGGCATTCCTACATAATTGCCCGTTTCCACAATATTCACCTTACCGGGGCCAACCTGTGTCATCAGATGGTCTATCAGGCGGCAGGCGGCATCCAGAGCCTTCTTATCGCCCGACAAGTCATACCAGGCAATCAACCCCAGCGAAGTATATTTGCGTCCCCATATATCCCATTGCTGCAACTGGTATCCGGGAGCATAGTTCCCGATGTATCCGTCTGGCTGTTGGGTAGCCATCAACTTTCCTGCGGCATCCTCGATGATGGCATATAGCTCCGGGTCCCGGTTGTAACGGTAAGACGCTATCGCTCCCTGTATCCACTTTCCCCAGAACTCGCTCTGCCAACGGGATGTTTCTTCATGGTGGCGAAAAGGTTCCACCAAATGGTCCACATCTTGCGCTTTGACACGATGCGTTATGCAATCGTCGATACGTTGCCCTATATAACCTGCCAGTTTAATTTGCTTGACGGGTGAATCAGCTATCGACTGTGCACTTCCCGCTGCCGTACCGAGACAAAACAGGAATGCAAAACAACTTTTTACCACCCAACGAACTCTCATAATTTATCGATTTAAATGCTAACGTTTTCTATCCTCCCCAAACATCCGAAGAACTTGATTCTTCAGGTATTTATACAAAAATACAACACAAACGGACGATTACGGGTTGTAAATTTGACAGAATAGGTTTCAATTCTGACAGTGCCTGCAAAATAAGGGATTCAAACAGAACCGAAAGTTTCTACCTTTTATCGTATCGCTTCAGCCTTGGGATTGAACGTAGAGTTAACTCCAATCATGCGATAGCACCCGTTGAGAATAACATACCTGCATTTTCAACATAAAGAAAGCCACAACGCATAAACAGTACAAAAGTTACAATCTGAAACTTTTTCTATCGTTTTTATAACAATTATCGAGTGAAACGCTAAGTGAAACAGACATGAAAGGCTAAAGACAGCTAAGCTACAGGGAATTAGGACATCATGTGAAACCTACACGAATTTGTTAATGAAACTTCTTTATAATATAGAAGTAATATATTATATAATTATTTATAATACGGGATTTTTCTTTTTTTTAAAAAAACATCACTTTCAAAACATAGGTGTTTTGCATTCAAAGCATATATGTTTTGCATTTAAAACACCTATGTTTTGAAAGCACCTCTCCTATTTCTCCTGAAAAGCCCGGTAAATTACGAATCAAATTAATGGTGCCTAATCGACTCTAATCGACTCAATGTCCGGGAGAGCTATTATCTTTGTAAGCGAAATAAATTTTATACAGACAGTTATGGCAACAACATCTCCCGGAAAAATAATTATCGTAGGTGCAACCTCAGGCATAGGCAACGAAGTAGCGAAGATATACCAAGAGGCTGGCTGGAAAGTAGGCGTGGCAGGACGCAGGACCGACAAGCTGGAATCGTTGAAAGCAAATGCACCGGAACGGACCGAAGTGCAGCAAATCGATGTTACCTCGGAAACCGCCCCCGAAGCTTTAGAGGAACTTGCCGATAAGCTGGGAGGCATGGATGTGTTCCTGCTTTGTTCCGGCATCGGTAGCCAGAACCGGGCGCTGCAACCGGATATCGAGCTTGCCACAGTCGAAACAAACGCCATGGGTTTCACCCGGATGGTGACTGCCGCTTTTGCTTATTTCCGGAAACAGGGAGGCGGACACCTCGCCGTTATCAGCTCCATCGCCGGAACCAAGGGACTGGGCGCCGCACCGGCCTATTCGGCTACCAAACGCTTCCAGAATACATACATGGATGCTATCGCCCAATTGGCACGTATGGAGAAGCTGCCTATTACCTTCACCGACATCCGTCCCGGCTTCGTCAGAACCGATTTATTGAAAAACGACAAGTATCCCTTATTGATGAAACCGGAAAAAGTTGCCCGGAAAATTGTAAAAGCGCTTCATAAAAAGCAACGCCGGATTATCATAGACTGGAGGTATGCCGTCCTTGTCTTTTTCTGGCGGATGATACCCGATATGGTCTGGGAACGCCTCTCCATCCACAACTAAAGGTTGTATATCTTTGCTGTAATACCTACCTTTGCAGCCAATTTTAACAGAAAAACAAACAGATGGGATTATTCATTAAGAAACCTCTCACGGCATTGCAGGCGGAAGCCAACCAATCCGGAAGCAAATCACTAAAACGGGTGCTGGGGCCTTGGAGCCTGGTAGCCCTCGGCGTTGGCGTCATCATCGGAGCCGGACTATTTTCAATCACAGGAACCGTTGCCGCCGGATATACCGGACCGGCTATCACCCTCTCTTTTGCCATTGCTGCACTGGGATGTTGCTTTGCCGGACTCTGCTATGCCGAATTTGCTTCCATGATACCGGTTGCCGGCAGTGCCTACACCTACTCGTATGCAACGATGGGCGAACTGGTTGCCTGGATTATCGGTTGGGACCTGGTACTGGAATATACGGTAGCCGCTACGACGGTAAGTATCAGTTGGAGCCGCTATCTGGTTGTTTTTCTGGAAGGGCTGGGCATAAACCTGCCACTGGAATATACGGCATGCCCCTGGGACGGTGGCATTGTCAACATTCCCGCTTTCCTGATTGTGGTGGTGATGAGCCTTTTCCTGATACGGGGAACGGAAGGCAGTTCCATTTTCAACGGCATTATCGTATTCCTGAAAGTTTCCGTTGTACTGCTTTTCGTCGGGTTGGGATGGAAATATATCAATACGGACAATTATGTACCCTATATTCCTCAAAATACAGGTTCTTTAGGTGAATTCGGCTTCTCCGGCGTACTACGCGGCGCAGCAATCGTTTTCTTCGCTTTCCTCGGTTTTGACGCGGTATCGACAGCGGCACAAGAAGCCAAAAACCCGAAGCGGGATATGCCTATCGGCATCTTGGTCTCGCTGTTGGTTTGTACGGTTTTATACATGCTTTTCGCCCATGTGATGACAGGGGTTGCCCATTACTCCATGTTCGGCGGCCAGCAAGGAATTGCACCGGTTGCCATAGCCATCGACCAAATGGGGCATGCCAATGAAGCCGGTATCATACAGCCTGCATATCCCTGGTTGAACAAAGCGATTATCCTTGCCATCCTGTTCGGCTATTGTTCGGTTATCATGGTGACATTGTTAGGACAGAGCCGCGTGTTCCTGAGTATGAGCCACGACGGGTTGTTGCCTCCTTTCTTCTCGCATATCAATGAGAAATTCCGGACTCCGGCCCGCAGCAACCTGCTGTTCATGTTGCTGGTCGGATTGCTTGCCGCCTTTGTCCCTGCCCGGGTAGCAGGAGAAATGACCAGTATCGGAACGCTGTTCGCCTTTACGTTGGTCTGTGCCGGGGTGCTGGTTGTACGTAAAACCATGCCGGATGTGAAACGTGCTTTCAAAACGCCCTTTGTACCATTCGTCCCGCTGGCAGGTATCGTGACTTGTCTCTGCATGATGTTGTTCCTTCCGCCCGATACATGGATACGGCTGATTGTATGGATGCTTATCGGTTTGGATATTTATGCGGTTTACGGGGTGAAACATAGCAAACTGGAACGTCATCTCCCCTACCGGAAAGGCTTATTCGGAATGAATATACTGGGTATCATGCTGTCGGTTTTATGCGTGATAACCGGATTGTGGCATCAGCAAACCGTAGGCTGGAATGAAGACCAGACCTTGCTGGTTATCTCGTTTGTCTTCGCCTTCACCCATCTGGCATTCTATATGACACGCATCTGGAAGCAAAGCATAAAAATAGAAGGAAAGTAAAAATAAGATTTTATTTATGCAGGAACGTCAATTTCTTGTTCATCATGAAATTGACGGCTCCGTATACAAAAAGTCCCAGGAATTGTGCCAGATATTCGTTCAGGTCGAATATCTCTACCATAAGCAACAGGGCAAGGAACTGTGCGGCATAAGCACACCCGAAAGCAATCAGGAAAAGAGGTATTTCACGTCTGAAACGCCCTTCACGGGATGCAAATATCCAATATTTGCTCCAAAAGAAATTATTTGTTTGGGCAATTACATAGGCAACCACATTGGATGCCAAATAATTGCAATCGAGTTTCACCATCATCAACCAGATAATGAAAGCCGTAATCAACGCATTCAGCGTACCTATCATCATAAAACGCAAAATGCGTTCTGTTTCTTTGACCTTCTTCATCCTCCCTTTGTTTATCCGGGGCTTGCTGCTTATTCACCCTCCCCTTACAGCCGACAAATATACGGGTTTATCCGCAATTTGCAACACCTGTAATTGCCGAAGCAACCACACGGCTGTCTTTTGAAAACCATCTATAGCCCGTATTACAGAACACAGATGACGCAAAACGCGCAAATTTATCAGTGCCCGTCTGCGTCATCCACGTTCCCGGAACGGTATATGCTTTATACCTTCTCTGTTTCTTAGAAATTATAACCTACACGTACGCCAACCATGGCACCGTCGAGGTCTTTTATAATGTTGTATTTAGCTTCTACACCGACAGTAACGTTATGAGTGGCATACAGTTCGGCACCCAAACCCAGGTTTCCACCAAAACGGGTAATGTTATCGCCACCACCGTGCCATACGGAAAGGCTCAAACCTGCCAGAGGATAGAATCCGAACATTTCACTCAGTTTCACTACATAATGCGCATTCACATCGAACATTACGGAACTTACGCCATTATGTTTGATAAGGAAATTAACCGACGGGGCGATACGTACAGCATCGATAATGCTATAACGGTAATCGATGCCGATAGCGGTATTTCCGATGTCATTAAAACTATAGCCTAAATTCAAACCAACGGATGAACGCCCCTTTTCTGTCTGAGCATGAACTCCTATACTAAAAAGAGCCAGCATTAACACAACTACGAATTTTTTCATACTTTTCTTAATATTTAGTTCAACATATTTTGCAAATATATCATTTTACTTTTAATCTATCACCAGCACTTTTCACAATATTGCGATAATATTCTTCATCATAACCGGGGAAATCAGGATATTCAGAGAGTCCGTAGCCATTTTGCTTGAACTGTCCGTTTTCTTCTTTTTTTACATTTCCATCGATATATTTCACCAACAGGTATTCGCCCAGCTTTTTCCAGCGTGCTGTTGCCTGGTCGGCTGTAGTCGTACTGAACCAGGTAAGGAACTCAACAGCTTCGGCCGGATTTTTAGCATACAGTTCCAAAGCGGCTTTGTCGATGGCCGGGATTGTTTCTTTATATCCGTTTTCAAGTTCCTGCTGAACCGGACGAATGTCTTTTATCATAAAATTGTATTTATGGTAAGCCATATTCGCCACCCAGTTGTGTATCCAGAAAGCGGAAGTCCAGGAGAAGTTCATCATATCCCCGTTTCCTACACGGTAGCATTCCGGTGATGCGGTCACCGAACAATAAATCGGGGTAAATACAGCCATGTCTGCATCATCCACACCAAACCAAAGGATTCCGCCGATTGCATCCGGCAACCAGTTACGCATCTGCGGAACGATTACGAAACCGGTCTGCTGGGTTGCAATGGCACGCTCATTCGTATAGGTTTCCCCATCGACTTTGAATGTCATCGGACGCCAGCGGTAAGGCACTTTATAAGAACCGGCTCCGGCATCTTTTGTCATGTCCAGGTCTGTTCCTTCAAAATGGTCGCGCATGCCGTTCTGCACATCCTGTACGGAAAGCAGGCGGTTCGGTTTGATATATAAAGGCATCGGACCTTTGCCCGGGTCGCCTTTGGCAAAATCGGCATATTTGTCCATTGCCGGATCATATTTACGGAAGAAAGACCATACACGGGCTTCGCAACCACGCAGGCTACCGAAGTCATACGGGCAGTAAGCTGCCTGGAAACTGAAATCCTTGTCTTTTCCTTTAAAATATCCTTTCTCGCGTGCAAAAGAGACCACATCCGGCGAATACATGCAGTTCTCTTTATCGTCGAACGGTATCTGCTGGATACGGGACTGGTTGGCATGAGCGGAGATACAATCGTCGGGGATACGGATAGCCACCCAGACAGCACCTTTATTCCCTACTCCTTTTCCTATCATTTCCATTACCCATGCTTCATTCTTATCGGCAATGGAGAAGGTTTCGCCACTGCTGTAATACCCGTGCTCCTTTACCAGGCCGGTCATCACCTTAATCGCTTCGCGTGCCGTTTTAGAACGCTGCAAGGCAATATATATCAGGCTTCCATAGTCCATGATACCGGTTGTATCCACCAGTTCGGAACGACCGCCGAAGGTACTTTCCGTGATGGCTACCTGATGCTCGTTCATGTTCCCTACCACGGAATAAGTCTGTTCCACCTGCGGAATCTGTCCCAACGGTTTATGGGTATCCCACTCGATTACATCCAGCATTGCCCCTTTAGGCCAGGTAGCGGCAGGCCAGCGGTATAATTCGCCGTACAGCGTATGTGAGTCTGCGGCATAACTAATCATTACAGAGCCGTCGACAGAGGCCTTTTTTCCAACCAGCAGCCCTGTACATGCCATCGCTTCCATACCTGAGAGAAGGAATGCACAAGCCGTCATTACAATCCAATTTTTTTTCATCCAAATAAAGTTGTTTAAGCAAATAATAACATATAAACGCCGGCTCCGCTACAATAGCCTATCAGAGCTAACAGGGAGAAGCGTTTTGTATAATACATAAAGTCTATTTTTTCCAATCCCATTACGGTAACCCCTGTTGCCGAACCGATAATCAGGATACTGCCACCCGTTACGGCACAATAAGCAAGGAACGTCCAGAAGCCGCCATCGGCAACAAATGCCTGTGCATACGGGCTCAGGTTCGCTGTTTGTTCAACGATCGGATACATACCCATGGTAGCTGCCACCAAAGCAACGTTGTCCACGCATGAAGACAAGGCTCCGATTACAAAGCTAATCAAATAAGGCTCATGTACGTGCTTGTCCAAAAAGTCAGACATCAGCCCTAACTGGCCGGATGTTTCCAATGCACCTACCGCCATCAGGATACCAAGGAAAAAGAAGATGGTAGCCAAGTCTATATTCGGCAAAAGCTGGCTGATACGCAATTTGTTTGATTCGTGCATATGCAGCTTGCTGTACATAAGGTCTGTATAGAACCACAGGATAACCAATCCCAAAAGAACTCCTAAGAACGGAGGTAGATTTGTAACCATCTGGAACACCGGAACCAATGCCAGTGAAAGGACACCGATAACGAAGATGATACGGCGTGAACGGTTAGGTATCTCCGGTATATATTCGTCCGCTTTCTCTTCTTCACTCATCACACGCAAGGTGGCATCTTTCTTAAACAGCCAGAAGTTGGCTATCGTAAGGGGTACCAAGAGGTTGACCAGCGAGGAAATAAACACATGAGAGATTTGATGCGCGGCCGAAATATTCTTTCCTACCCATAACAAGATCGTCGTCACGTCACCGATAGGCGACCATGCACCTCCGGCATTCGCAGCGATAATCACCATACAGGCATATTTCAGGCGGTCTGTACGGTCGGGCACCAACTTACGGAGCACAGCCATAATAACAATAGCGGCTGCCAGGTTATCCAACAAGGCGGAGAAGAAGAAAGCGGCAAAGCTTATAGACCAAAGCAGTTTCCTCTTATTGGCAGTACGGATATATCCGGTTACCGACTGGAAACCACCATGCTTATCCACAATGTCGACTATCAGCATGGAACACATCACAAAGAATAGTGTTTCCGCAACATTGCCTAAATGATATACAATCGAACGGTTGGTTAAAAAATTGATGAATTGCTCTTTAACCGGCAGATTCGCCATCTCCGGATTTTTTGTAAGGAAATCCTGGAATACAGGGCTTGAACGTTCCACAAAGATGTAATAAGCATCAAACATCAAAATCATCCACAAAGAAATAGCCATAAACAAGGCTATCGCTGCTTTATTTATTTTTATCTTGTCTTCCAAGGCTATGGCAAGAATTCCTCCGATAAAAATAATAGGCATCAATATAAACATAAAATAGAGTTTTAAAGGGTGTATTAAATCGAATACAAATACTTTATTTCATCCGCCCAAACGGATTCATCCGGAGTTTCCAGGATTAATGGTATGTCATCAAAACGGGGATCATCCATCAACATTTTGAAAGTGGCAAGCCCCATCACGCCTTTACCAATACTGTCGTGACGGTCTACTCTTGTTCCGAGGTCTTTCTTCGAATCGTTGATGTGCATACCGCGCAGATAGGAAAAACCTATCACTTCATCAAAACGGCGGAATGTTTCCGTAAACCCTTCCGGGGTTTTGATGTCGTAGCCGGCAGCCAATGTATGTGCGGTATCGATACAGACGCCTACGCGCGATTTATCGTTTACCTTGCCGATAATATAAGCGAGTTGTTCGAAGGTGTATCCTAAATTAGAGCCTTGCCCGGCTGTATTTTCAAGAACAGCACAAACGCCGGATGTTTGTTCCAGCGCCCAATTGATTGACCCGGCAATACGGTCCATACATGCTTCTTCACTTATTTTATTCAGATGGCTGCCCGGATGGAAGTTCAGGCGGTCGAGTCCTAATTGTTCACAGCGTTGCATTTCATCCAGGAAAGCGTTACGGGACTTCTGTAATCCTTCTTCTTCCGGATGCCCCAGGTTTATCAGGTAACTGTCGTGGGGAAGGATATGTTTGGCTTCATATCCGAACTCGGCACAACGCTCTTTAAAAAGGGTAATACTTTTCTTACTCAGCGGAGCAGCCACCCACTGACGCTGGTTCTTTGTAAATAAAGCAAAAGCTTTGGCTCCGATTGCATTTGCATTCCCAGGGGCATTCTCTACTCCTCCGGATGCACTGACATGCGCTCCTACATACTTCATAATTTATATTTTTTATTCATCTTCAGCTTTGCATCCCTGGAAATGGTATTTCTCCGTAGCTTGCTCCTGCGTGACTACGAAATAAACCAAATCAGCCCGGGTACAAAGTTCGTTTTGAGAATTATATATCTCGGTTTCTATAAATATGGCATTCCGCTTACGGTCTTTGATGCGCCCCCGGACCGTCAGCCGGTCATCCTGTGTCGATACGCTTTTCAGGTAACGGACATCCATACGGGAAGTCATACCCGAAGTTTGGAGTTTACGCAAAACAACCCATCCCGCGAGTTCATCCATCAACGTACTCAGTATACCGCCGTGCATGGTGTTCAACCAGCCTTGATAATACTTTTTAGGTTCCCAAAAGGCAACCACATCATCACCGTCTTCATAAAATTCCAGATGAAGCCCCATCGGATTATCCGGAGCACAGCCGAAGCACATGTATCCGTCCAATCCTTTCCAAGGATTAATAATCTTCTTCATAAACACCAAGTTTAAATGAATTGTTTCTAATACCTAAAAAACTTTTTGCGCTGACAAATATAACAAAACAAAATGTTCTTTCAGGCCTGTATAATAAAAAAAGCAGAAACAAGGTTAACTCCTTATTCCTGCTTTTTCATTGAAAACAAATATATTATCTTCTTACTCTTCTACTTCAGGCATTAGGAAATCCACGAAGCAAAGGGCAGCCAATGCTGTACCATACCTCTTTTCAATGGTAATACCTTCCGTGATGAAGTTCAGTTCACCCAGATAATACTTGCCGTACGTCTTCTGGTGAAGATCGTTGATCACACGGATCAAACGGGATTCGAGTTCCTCGATTCGATAGCGACCGCTTACTTCACATACCAGACCGCCTACTTTCTCGTCGAAGTTCTCGTCTTTGTACATCCAAGCGTAAACCACACCAGCAGACACAAACTCATCCTGGTATCCATGCGACACAGCCATAATGGTTTTCATTTCCGAACCAAATGGAGGAAGGTCGATTTCATCCATAGTTACAAGATGTGCTGTTGCCGGAATAACAGACGAATACGTCATGATATTGAAATCCGAAATACCGGCATCATAAAGGGCCATGTGGTAGGAACCTGCATGTTTTTCCAAATCAGAGTCTCCACTACCCTTCGTAATAAAAAAGGTGTTTGGAATTAAATTCCCAACTTTCTTTACCATCTACAAAATATGTTTTACTAATTAATAATGATTGAGGGCACAAAATTAGAAACTTATTCGAGATTTCAGCTTATACAGACGATAAAAATCACTGGAAGCATACATTATTTATGTAAAAAGAAGCTGCCTGATAAATATGGACTTCTCCCTTTCCATTTTTCCAACGGAAATCGGACAATGGATAACATAAAAAAGTAATCCGGAAAGTTTGCCACAAGGGATGAATTTCATTTCACACACGCATCTATCCACCTTTGTACCAGCCTCTTCTTTTAACAATAATAGACTCTGTTTATCTTTCGATAGACTAATGCTATAAAAAAAGCCTTCTTTATTGTAAACAAATATCAAATCCTCCGTGTTAGAATTACAGAACAACGATTAAAAAACACAAGCCATGCTTACATTATGTTTGAGTTTAATTTTATTGATATCAGGTAACAATAGTAATATAACAAATAAAAAAGAAGAAATTATGAAATTTGAATTAATCCAACTACCGTATGCAGCCAATGCGCTGGAACCGGTCATTTCCGAAGCTACAATTAATTTCCATCATGGTAAACACCTTTTGGCGTATGTAAACAATCTGAATAATCTGATTCCGGGAACAAAGTTTGAAAATGCTCCGCTCGAGAAAATCGTAGCCGAATCGGATGGTGCTATTTTCAATAACGCCGGACAGATATTGAACCATAATTTATATTTCACCCAGTTCTCCCCTAAAGGCGGTGGCGAACCTAAAGGCAAATTAGCAGAAGCGATTAAGGCCACATGGGGTTCTTTTGATAACTTCAAGAAAGAATTTGTAACTGCCGGCACAGGTTTGTTCGGCTCAGGATGGGTTTGGCTGGCAAAAGACAAAGACGGCAAATTGTCTATTACAAAAGAAGCAAACGGAAGCAATCCGGTGGCTCATGGGTTAATCCCGGTTTTAGGCTTCGACGTATGGGAACATTCTTACTATCTGGATTATCAGAACCGTCGTGCCGACCACCTGAATGAATTGTGGAAGATTATTGACTGGGATGTAGTTGGAAAAAGATATTAATACTCCGTATCTGCTCAGTATTAAATTGTTAGATTAGATAAACGGGAGGAATCCAAAATGGAAATCCTCCCGTTTTTTAGCATCCCTATTGGACTTTGACCTATTCTTAGAGATTGAACTAACTTTCGATTCGGCACGAGGAAGTGATCAAATTGGCCACTATAAGATTATTACTGAGGAAAATTTAAACAGGCTCTGAATAGTTGGAATGAAAATTACGAAAGATAGAGTAGCTTTAACTATGACATTCTATTAATATAAAAATAAGGAAAGTATGATTCTTCTTCAAAAATTTCAGTGCTAAATAAATATTTCGTTCAACAGCTCTTTCAGAAACAGATAACCGTTCAGCAATTTCACGGTTACTCAAATGCTGTTCCCTACTCATTTTAAACACATCTTGCTGACGAGGAGGAAGAAGGGAGATCAATTTATCAATATATCTTTTCAAATCAGCAGCTTCGAGTTCTTCTTCAATATCATATGATTCTTCCATGAGACGTAAAACGGTCAATTTAAATGACATCTCATTAAAATGCTTTCGCGATTGATAGAAAACAAGGTTACGGGTTATAATAAAAAGATATCCTTCCAAATTTTTATTTTCATCTATCGATTCGTGCGACTCCCACAATTTAATGAACACTTCCTGAACAATATCTTCCACCTCCACAGATTTCGTGATATAAAGCTGTACAAAACTATAGACTTTTTTCCAATACTGATTATATAAAATTGCAAAAGCAGCCTTATCACCTCGTTTCAATCTTATTATAATCCCTTGTTCACGCATAAATATTATTAAACTGATATATTTTTTAATATAAAACAGATGAAATTATCCCTTCTACCGTTCCTTTTTTACTTAGTACTATATGAACTCTGGTTGTTCTGAAAAAATAACAAAGGATTTATGCATTTGATAAAATATAAAATGGACGGATGTTTGCTATATGATTTTGTTGCCTGTGCAAAAACAATTTCCAATTGTTAAAATAGGAATTTATAAGATGATTTTTTACAAGGGAACGACAAAAAAACAAATATTTCATATCTTTGGCCCTTGTATTTCATAATTTGAACAACCAGAGTTCATATAGCACTAATATCTATTTTCACCTCAATATCGAACTATCCTTTCCCATTTCCGATAAGTGTTAATGAATACTTACTCTATAAATAAAAATAAATCAAACTACAGACTAACCCTCAACACTTTACATATTATTTTATAAAAAAAACAATTTTCCATGTAGTACCGATCTTCTCTGGCGTGTATTTACTTATGAATCGGTCAAGAAGATTATTTTATGAAAACAAGCAAAAAAGAATTAATTCGTGACTTAATGTCCAATGATTTCCATGAAGAGGTAAAGGAAAAATTTGCCAGAATGCCATTAGTAGAAAAGGAACTGGAAAAGCAATGGAGTGAATCAAAAGGCGAATCACTGGATCAGAAAACCGGAAAAAGAATATGGAAATATGTCGAACAACGGACATCTCCAAAAACAAAACCGATAATTTCACTGAAAGCCTGGCACATAGCTGCAACTGTCGCACTATTGATCGTGGCAGGAGGACTATGGATACACTCTCTCAAGGAAATAAGCCAAAAGGAAAAATTCATCGAAATAACAACACTGGAGAATAAGTTATACCTGCTTCCGGACAGTTCGAAAGTTTGGATGCAACCAGGTAGTTCCATCCGTTATGCAGAAAATTTCAATACTAACAGAACCATACAGCTAAAAGGAAATTCCTTATTTGAAGTACATAAGCAGGAAGGAAATACATTCAGAGTATATATTGATAAAGATTTTATCGAAGTCAAGGGAACTTGTTTCCTTGTTAAACAACTCACCTCTGAATCCTGTAAAATTACTCTCTTTAACGGAAACATCGAATTCAACATCAAATCGAACGGAAAAAAAATCAATATGAAACCTTTACAGGAACTCGAATATAACCCGAAGAATGGAGAAAGCAATTTAAACCGGATAGAGAATGTAAAATGGGATAATGGGCGCTATGACTTCACGGAAATTAACCTGAAGCATTTAATTTATATCATCAACCAAATGTATGATACCCATATCACAATGGGTGAAAATATTGATAAAAGTGCTGCTTTTACTGGTAGTATCCGTTATAACGAATCTCTTGATGATGTTATTGATAAGATATGTTTCAGCCTGAATCTCAACTACAAAAAAGAAAAAAGAAATCACTATATACTAAACAACTATTAACACATTTATTTAATCTAAAAAAAGCATGAGAAAGTTCCTATTTCATCACCAAGGGCAATACCTTAAAGGTATTATTATGGCTTTGTTTTTTAGCTTTGCTTTTTTTCCTCTGCCAGCTATCGCTGCACAGGAAATTACAGTCAGAGGACAAGCGCTCACACTTATAGAAACAATTAACCTTATTGAAAAGAACAGCGATTACACGTTTTTTTATGATGCGAACGCATTACAAAAAACAGATCGCAAAGACCTCGATTACACAGGCTCGATTGAAAATGTTCTTAACGAAGTTTTCAGAGGAAGTAATATCCACTATGTAATAAAAGGAAACGAAGTCATTCTGAAAATTGATAAACCTGAAAGTATCCAACAGAAAGCAACCCCCATTGTCGGGATAGTCACCGATTCCAAGACCAGCGAACCGATAATAGGAGCAACCGTCATGATAAAAGGTTCTCAAACAGGTGTTATTACTGATGCTGACGGTAAATTCGAGATTCCGGCATCACGGGGAGATATATTGCTGGTGCAGTTCATTGGTTACACTCCTAAAGAGATAAAAGTCAGCGACCGGAAAGTAATAACCATAACATTGGCTGAAGACTCTCAGCAACTGGATGAAGTCGTGGTTACAGCTTTCGGCACGGGACAAAAGAAAGAGAGCGTAACAGGATCTATCCAGTCTGTCCGCCCCTCTGATCTCGTAGTTCCGGCATCCAACCTGTCTACCACATTTGCGGGACGTCTTTCCGGTGTTGTCGCTTACCAGCGAAGCGGCGAACCGGGAAAGAACAGTGCTGATTTCTATATTCGCGGTATCTCAACATTAAGCGGGGTTACTTCTCCGTTGATCGTAATGGATGGTGTGGAAATCTCTGCTGCCGACCTGAACTCGATTGACCCGGAAGTCATCGAAAGTTTTTCTATCCTGAAAGATGCGACCGCCACAGCGATGTACGGTACACGCGGTGCAAATGGCGTTATGATCGTTAAGACCAAATCAGGCGCCGATCTGGAAAAACCTATCATTGGTTTTCGTGTGGAAGCTAATGTGACCACTCCTACCCAGGTACCTAAATTTGCAGGAGCTACCGATTATATGAGAATGTATAATGAAGCAGTCACCAACCAGGGAACAGGAGATATCCTTTTCTCCAATCAACAAATGAACGGTGTGGCCAACAATCTGGATCCTTATATCTATCCGAATGTAGATTGGTATAATGAAATGTTCAATAATGCGGCATTCAACCAGAAAGCTAATTTCAATATACGCGGAGGTACGCAGAAAATCACTTATTTCATGAACCTGAATGCAAACCATGAAACCGGCATGCTAAAAAACAGAAGCCATGATTTTTATTCTTACAACAACAATATCAACCTGAAAAGATATGCGTTCCAGAACAATATCGACTTCCATTTATCCAAAACAGCAGCAATAGCTTTGCACCTGAATGTACAGTTGAATGACGGACACGGCCCCCGTTCAACAGACAGTCAGTCAGCTATCGATCGTATTTTCGGTAGTATCATGAATGCCAATCCGGTGGACTATCCGATCACCTTCCCATCCGGCGAGACAGAAAATTGGGTAAGATGGGGCGCTATGGGAGGCGGTAATACACAAGGAGCTTCAAACCCAATGGCAGAAATGACAGACGGATACGAAGACACTTTTGAAAGTACGGTAATTGCCAACATCGATTACGACCAGAAGCTGGACTTTATCACCAAAGGATTACGGTTCAAAGCCTTGTTGTCTTTTAAAAACTGGAGTAATAGTTTATCCAGACGTTCACAAGGATACAACAAATATTACCTCTCGGATTATACGCAAAACACAGATGGCAGCTACGACTATATAGTAACCCCGATAGGCGAACCTGCCCGCCATACTCTCAGTACATCCAATAGCACAAATGGCGATCGCCGTTTTTATTTCCAGACTTACTTCGATTACAACCGTTCTTTCGGAGATCATAACGTATCGGCCATGTTTCTTTATAATCAGGATGAATACAATACGTATAACAAAAACGATGATTTAATATCATCTTTACCTCAAAGAAAGATTGGTATCGCAGGACGCTTATCTTACGATTATGCCCATCGTTACCTGGTCGAACTGAATGCCGGTTACAACGGTTCGGAAAACTTCGCAAAAGGTCACCGCTGGGGGTTCTTTCCTTCCGCTTCCATTGGCTGGAATATTAGTGAAGAAAATTTCTGGAAACCCTTGAAAAATACAGTTTCAAATTTCAAAATCCGTGGTTCTTACGGCTTGGTCGGTAACGACCAGATTGGATCTGAGCGTTTCATCTATCTAGCAAATGTGACGTTGCAAAACGGTGATTTGAATTATCAGACTGGTTACGGTGACAGGACGCAGTCTTACAACGGACCAACTTATAACCGCTATCAAAACAACAATATCACTTGGGAGGTAGGCCATAAACTGAATGTAGGTACTGATATCCAGTTCTTCAATTCGTTAAACCTGACACTTGATGTTTTCCAGGAAATCAGAGATAATATCTTTCAACAAAAACTATCTGTCCCCAATTATCTGGGAACCGCCAATTCGAAGATATACGGTAATCTGGCAAAGGTAAAGAACTGGGGAGTGGACATGTCTGTCGATTACGGCAAACAATTCAACAAAGACCTGTCTGTCATGTTTAAAGGGACCTTTACTTTCGCACGCAACAAGGTACTGAAATATGACGAAGCTCCGGGATTACGTCCGGCGATGTCGCAAGTCGGACGCCGGTTGAATACGTTCCTGGGTTATGTGGCCGATGGCTTGTATATCGACGAAGCCGATATTGCTAACAGTCCCAAATCAACTCTGGGCAACATTGCCATCGCCCCCGGTGATGTGAAATATGTAGACCAGCCGGACGCCAACGGTAATTATGACGGTCAGATCACCAGCGACGACAGGGTGGAAATCGGTAATCCGACCATTCCGGAAATCGTTTACGGTTTCGGACCTACAATCCAGTGGAAACAGTGGGACTTCTCTTTCTTTTTCCAGGGTCAGGCAAATGTTTCTTTGATGATGAGCGGTTTCTATCCGTTCGGAACCCAATATAACCGGAATGTGCTACAATGGATTGCAGATGATTACTGGAGTGTAAACGACCAGAATATCAGAGCAGCCTATCCACGTCTGACTAAGTCCGAAAACGACAATAACAACCAGACTTCAACTTACTGGCTACGTAATGCAGCTTTTCTGAAATTGAAAAACGCAGAGATAGGCTATAGCTTCAAGAATGCACGTGTGTACCTGAGCGGTATGAACCTGCTGACTTTTTCTCCGTTCAAACATTGGGATCCGGAAATGGGGGGAGGCTCAGGACTGGCCTATCCTACTCAACGGACATTCAATGTGGGTATCCAAGTAACATTTAAATAATTATAATAAAAGAAACAGATATGAAGACAAAATATAATGTATTATTATTCTTACTTCTCCTCACTTCGGGGTTTAGTTCCTGCAGCCTAGATATTGTTCCAGATGAAATCGATACGGAAAAAGATGCATTCGAAGACAAAACAGCTGCCATACGGTATGTATATTCCTGTTATGCCTATCTACCGAAAAACAATTTTACACAGGGTAGCCTGGACTTATTGACCGGAGACGAGGTTGTAACGGCCTTTGAACATGAAACATTCGCTGCCTTTCCCAAAGGAAACTATACTGCTTCCAATCCTGTAATATCTTATTGGAACACATTCTTTCAAGGATTACGCCAATGCTATATTTTCCTCAACAATGTGGATAAAGTTCCTGGATTGACCGACAACGATAAAGCCGATTATATCGCACAGATTAAATTCCTGATTGGATATTACCATTTCTTGCTAACAAGATGTTACGGATCAACGATCCTCATCAAAGAAGAGCCGAATATCAACACATCACCGACAGACTACTTGGGACGTACTCCTTATGACGAATGTGTGAATTTCATCTGTCAAATGTTTGACGAAGCATCTGCTGTACTACCAGCTAAACGCAGCAATATTGAAGAATACGGACTGGCAACCAGCGTTGCTGCAAAAGCAATGAAAGCCAAAATGTTACTTTATGCCGCATCCCCTCTTTTTAATGGAAATTCAGAGTTCTACAGTAATTTCACAGATAAAGAAGGTAATCTGTTGATGCCCGTTTCCTATGATGCCAACAAATGGATAAAGGCCAAGAATGCTTTAAAAGAAGCGATCGATGCAGCCCATGCTGCCGGACATACGCTCTACACCAACACAAGCAAAAACAGCGATGTCAATTCATATCCGCAGGACCAGACAGTTCATTGCCTGCGTTACAATGTGATTGAAGCTGGTAATCCCGAAATTATTTTTGCAGAAACACGAAACGAGGGGCCTTACGGCATACAAAACAAATCAATGCCTTACATGGCTCAAGCAGCATGGAATGGAATTGCTCCTACATGGAATATGTTAAATCGTTTTTACACAAAAAACGGATTGCCGTATGATGAAGATCCGGCATTCAAATCGAAAAACAAACTGGATATTGTAACAGTGGATAAAGCACACGCCGATGAGGCCGCAGTCAACGCAAAGACAATTGCATTCAATCTGGACCGCGAACCTCGTTACTATGCCTGGATTGCTTTCCAAGGTGGTTACTATGAAGTGATGAGTGCCAGCCAGAACGGAGCTTACGCCTCCGACACTACTTATAATAATGGCCGGTTGATTTGCGACTTCGTGTTAGGTGGCAACTGTAGCCGTGGTACAGCGTCTTCCAAACGTACTTCCAATTATTCTCCGACAGGATATCTGAACAAGAAAGGAGTTGACCCGACAAATGCTGTTAGCACCGGACTAAAAGATGCCAGCAAGTATCCCTGGCCGATTATCCGTCTGGCCGACCTGTATCTTGGCTACGCTGAAGCCTGTGTAGAAACAGGCGACCTTGAGGAAGCAAAAAGTTATCTCAACAAAGTTCGCGAACGCGCTGGTATACCCGATGTCGAAACTTCCTGGGCGGGAGTTGCAACACTGAACCAGGACAAATTACGTGAGATTGTTCGTCAGGAACGTATGATCGAGTTATATCTGGAGAACCAGAACTTCTGGGATTTACGCCGCTGGAAAATTGCCGATCAGTATTTCGGACAGAAAGCTAAAGGAATGAACATAGACGCTACTTCAATAGAAGAATTTGCCAAACTGACAACAGTCGACTTTGAACGTAGCTTTACATCTCCGACGCAGTATCTGCTACCTATCCCTAGTGGAGATATAAATAAAAATGAAAAATTAGTCAATAATCCCGGATATTAATAACATACTGATATGAATAAAATATATTATTATTTGATTGCAGGAATATTCAGCTGGTTAAGTTTCACCAGTTGTTCGGATGAAGAAAATAATTATCCTGCACCGACAGCCATCGAACAGTCGAGCATTACATCCAAATCAGAACCCGGAAAAGTAACCCTCTATTGGGATGTTCCGGCTGATTCAAATTATTATTATGTACAAGTAAAATACATGCTTCCCAATATCGCAGACGAATGTGTCAGGCTGGCAAGCGTATATAGCGACTCGATAACCATCGACGGACTGTTGAAAAGATATGGAGATATAAATTTCACACTTCAGCCATTTAATAAAGATGGCAAAGGTGGAGAAATCTGTTCCATCGCAGCAAAGGCAGAAAGTGCTCCCAAGGAAATTATTATCACAAGTAAGACCCAGCCAATCAGTTTAAAGGCAGAACAATTGTTTACCGATGATCAGGAAACAAGTGCAGGACCGATTGCCAACCTTGTAGACGGTGACAAGAGCACCTACTTCCACATGTCATGGAGTGCTCCTACAGCTTTCCCACATTACATCGTAGTCGATCTGAAGAAAGATATCTATGCATGTTCCTTCGCTTATACCTGCAGGGATCATAATAATAAGGATAATCCCAGTACAATGGATATCCTTGTAAGTAATACTTTTAACGGTTCGGATTATGATTTGTCGCAAACAGTCTTACTGTCTTCTTTGTCGGATCTCCCTGGAGATAGGGCGGCATCTTATACTTCGGGAGTGATAAAAAGCAACCAATCTTTCCGTTACTTATGGTTGAAAGTAAAATCATCCACATCCGGCAGTAACTGGATTGCGCTGGCCGAATTATCCGTCACCGAACAATTGACCACAGTCTATGATCCGGAAACGGAAGAATAAGAGCATTTCATAAATAAGCTTGTCATTCCAATAAGCGGGAATATTAATCCATGCAGTTTCATATTCCCGCTTTTATGGGAACATATCGAAATAAGGTATGATCCCAGATTTTCGGTATGATCCGAAATAAGACGTTTAGCATAAAAAAAACGAGCTGATACAAATTGTATCGACTCGTTATCTCTTTTAATCAGCTAATTTAAGCTTTTTGTTTTGTGTCGGGGTACCAGGATTCGAACCTGGGACCCCCTGCTCCCAAAGCAGGTGCGCTAACCGGACTGCGCTACACCCCGTTTTTGCAACCCTCATTATTTCTGATTGCGGTGCAAAGGTACGCTTTTATTTTTAATCTCCAAATATTTCCTCGCTTTTTTCTTAATTTATTTTTTCATCGATTCAAAATCATCATCATTTCTCACTCTCGACCTTTATATTAAACTACATATGTAACCCTAGAGCATTCATAGTTATGCTTTTTCCAATTCATAATTATGTTTTTCTTAAATCATAACTATGAATTGGAAAAACTTCTGTACAAAATACCTTCTTATACATCCTTATCACATCCGATTTTTCACACTCACAAATTCTTTCTTTTTTTAAAACAAAAAACAACTTTATGCTATAAAACATCCCTAAAGTAGCCCATGAATACAAAGAAGAGAGTAATTTTACACACAATTTTTGAAACTATAATTTACATGAAGAACAAAGTGACGCTGTCTGGTTTACAAATAGATGCTTTTAACAAGCAGATAGACAGCAAAATGACAATGTTATGTACCCTGACAAACAAGAAGGGTGCAGAACTCACCATTACCAACTACGGTGCAAAAATTGTATCGCTTATGGTACCGGATCGGTCCGGAAAGTTAACCGACGTAGTAACCGGACATAATTCAATTGAAGAATATTTAGTTTCCGAAGAACCATATTTCGGAGCCATTTGTGGCCGTTATGGGAATCGTATCGCTAAAGGAAAATTTGTTTTAGATGGTACGGTTTATGATAAACTCGCCATTAATAACGGTCCAAACAGCCTTCATGGAGGATTAAAAGGATTCAATGCCGTTGTTTGGGACTTAAAACAAATAGACGGACAGACAGTTGAATTAAAATATACCTCCGCCGATGGAGAAGAGGGCTTTCCCGGACAGTTAGAAACCACCGTCACTTATCACTTTTCAGACGATAATGAGGTGGTTATTATGTATAATGCAGTTACCGACAAACCGACTGTATTAAACCTGACGAACCACTCCTACTTCAACTTATCCGGCGCTGGCGACCCTTCGATCGGAGATCATTTGCTAACAATCAACGCCGACTATTATCTACCTACAGATGAGACCGCAATACCTTATGGCCCTAAAGAAAAGGTAGAAGGAACGCCAATGGACTTCCGTACTCCCTATGAAGTAGGAGCACGTATCGACGAAGATTTCGAAGCATTGAATTTTGGGAAAGGATATGACCACACATACATATTAAATAAAAAAGAAGAAAACGAACTGTCATTCTGTGCCCGTTGCGTATCTCCTAAAACAGGAATTGTGATGGATGTTTATACCACACAGCCAGGTGTTCAATTATACACCGGTAATTGGATGACTGGTAACTTCGAAGGGAAAAACGGACAACGCTATCCTGCACGCGCCGCTCTTTGCCTGGAAACACAACACTATCCGGATAGTCCGAACAAACCTGAATATCCGACTACCGTATTGCGTCCGGGTGAAGTATTCCAAAGTAAAACAATCTATAAATTTGCCACGGAATAAGCTGAAAATATAATTAAATATTAATAATCTAAAACACACTAAGCAGATGAATTCTACCAGTCAAAAGAATTACACATTACCAATCATTATGATGGTTGCCCTGTTCTTCATGATTTCGTTCGTAACAGGTCTACAAAATCCATTTGGTATCATTGTAAAAAACCAGTTTGCTGCAACTAACCTTATGTCTCAATTAGGTAACGCAGCTAACTTTATCGCTTATGCCTTCATGGGTATACCCGCAGGTATGTTATTGCAGAAAATCGGGTATAAAAAAACAGCTCTTTTAGCAATCACAGTCGGATTTGTCGGAGTAGGTATCTCCTATTTATCCGGTCTGGCAGGTAGCTACGCCGTATATCTGACAGGCGCATTCGTATCCGGTTTCTCTATGTGTATGTTGAATACAGTAGTAAACCCGATGTTGAACACTTTAGGTGGTGGTGGTAACAAAGGTAACCAGTTAATCCAGGTTGCCGGCTCCGTTAACTCAATCGGTGCTACTATTGTTCCGGTATTGGTGGGTTATCTGATGGGGGATGCTGCCAGAGCAACAATCAGTGATGCAAGCCCGGCTTTATTCCTTGCTATGGGTATCTTCGCTGTCGTATTCGTTGTCTTATTCCTGATGGATATTCCTGAACCGCACATGGAAAAACAGAAACATGCACAAACTGCAGGTCCTGACAAACACAGTGCTTTCTCTTTCCGTCACTTCATTCTGGGCACAATCGCCATCTTTATTTATGTAGGTGTTGAAGTAGGTATTCCTAACTTCATGAACTTGTTTGCAACCAGTCCCGAACTGAATATCGATACAACAACAGCAGGTAGCCTTGTCGGTACGTATTGGTTCCTGATGATGATCGGACGTTTGTGCGGAGCTTCTCTGGGCGCTAAATTCTCCAGTAAATCCATGTTGACACTGGCTTCTTGTGTAGGCTTGTTCTTTATTGCTATCGCAATCTTTGCTCCTATCGAAACGAAAGTCAGTATGCCTGTATTCTTGTCTTCTTTATCATTTGGTATGGTTGAAGTACCTATCGGAATCATGTTCTTGGCACTTTGCGGTCTTTGTACTTCTATCATGTGGGGTGGTATTTTCAACCTGGCTGTTGAAGGTCTGGGTAAATACACAGAAGCAGCCTCAGGTTTCTTCATGGTAATGGTTTGCGGTGGTGGTATCCTGCCGTTGGTTCAGGGTGTTGTTGCCGATGTTGCAGGCTTCCAGTATAGCTACTTTGTTATCCTGTTCGGTCTGGCATACTTATTGTATTATGCTTTAGTAGGAAGCAAGAACGTAAACAAAGATATTCCTGTAGAATAAATTAGATAAAGAACTTTATATCAGAATTATCATGAGACAGAAAATCAGAAATAAATTCCAAGAGTTATTTAATGTAGAAGGCAGTGTATATGCATCTCCCGGACGTATCAACCTGATTGGCGAACATACCGACTATAACGGAGGTTTCGTTTTCCCGGGTGCTATTGATAAAGGTATGATTGCAGAAATCAAACCGAACGGTACGGGTAAAGTACGCGCATTCTCCATAGACTTGAATGACTACGCTGAATTCGGTCTGACAGAAAATGATGCACCGGAAGCAAGCTGGGCAAGATATATTTTCGGTGTATGCCGTGAAATCATCAAACGCGGAGGAAAAATCCAGGGGTTTGATACGGTTTTTGCCGGAGATGTTCCTCTGGGTGCCGGTATGTCTTCTTCAGCCGCATTGGAAAGCACTTACGCTTTTGCATTGAATGATTTGTTTTCTTTAAATATCGACAAATTCGAATTAGCTAAAATAGGACAATCAACTGAACACAACTACTGTGGCGTAAACTGCGGTATCATGGACCAGTTCGCTTCTGTTTTCGGTAAAGCAGGCAGCTTAATCCGTTTGGACTGCCGTTCTTTGGAATACAAATATTTCCCATTCAACCCGGTTGGTTATAAGTTAGTGCTGTTGGATTCTGTAGTAAAACACGAATTGGCATCCTCCGCTTATAATAAACGCCGTCAGTCTTGTGAAAACGTAGTTGCCGCTATCCGTCGCAATCATCCGGAAGTTGAATTCTTGCGTGATGCAACCATGGAGATGTTGAATGAAGTGAAAGCTGATGTCAGCGCAGAAGATTATATGCGTGCCGAATACGTAATCGAAGAAATCCAGCGTGTACTCGATGTTTGTGAGGCATTGGAAAAAGGCGATTATGAAACTGTTGGCCAAAAGATGTATGAAACACATCATGGCATGAGCAAACTGTATGAAGTAAGCTGTGAAGAACTGGATTTCCTGAACGACATAGCCAAAGAATGCGGAGTAACAGGCTCACGTGTTATGGGTGGTGGTTTCGGCGGTTGTACGATCAACTTGGTTAAGGAAGACAAATATGATGCATTTGTGAAAAAGGCATTTGAATCATATACTGCTAAATTTGGTCACGAACCGAAACTGTACGATGTAGTAATCAGCGACGGTGCACGTAAATTAGCCTAATAATAAATTCATCTAATAATCCATTAAAAGTTATGACTACCGCCTTTTATCAAGAGGAAGATAAATTTTATGTTGCTGTAGACTGTATCATATTAGGTTTCAACCAAGGTGAACTTAATATACTACTTTACAAACGCAATATGGAACCCCTGAAAGGAGAATGGTCATTAATGGGAGGCTTTGTCAAACCCGGAGAAAGTGTGGACGATGCAGCTTTGCGTGTACTCACAGAATGCTCCGGTATAGACCACCTTTATATGGAGCAGGTAGGAGCTTATGGGGAAGTTGCCCGTGATCTTGGAGAACGGGTTATCTCCGTAGCCTATTATTCATTGGTAAACATGAACGATTTCAATGAGGATATACTTAAAGAACACAATGCCATTTGGGTAAAATTAAGCGATCTTCCTACATTGATATTCGATCATAAGCAGATGATAGACGATACATTGACACGTTTGCGCGGAAAAGCCATGTCGTGCCCGGTAGGATTCAATCTGCTTCCGGAGAAGTTTACCCTCCCCCAACTTCAGAGTTTGTACGAAGCAATTTATCAGACTCCGCTGGATAAAAGGAATTTCCGGAAGAAACTAAATTCCATGGATATTCTTGAAAGATTAGATGAAAAAGACAAAAAGAGTTCAAAAAGAGGCGCTTTTTATTATACTTTTCATAAAGAAAAATATGACAGCCTGTTAGAACGAGGATTTTACTTCTCATTATAAGAATAAAGCCGGAACATAAGTTTCGGCTTTATTTTTTATCGTTTGTCTCTCTTTATGAGAAAGATCTGACAGTAGAAGAACTTTACCGAAAATGAATTGTTACACAGATATGATGGTCTATACAAAGAGATTGACTATATTTGCATAAAAAATAAAAACTCATCAAAATGAACGATATTAAATTAATGAACAAAGCAGCAGACAATATCCGTATTTTGTCTGCCTCTATGGTCGAAAAAGCTAAATCCGGTCACCCAGGTGGAGCAATGGGTGGAGCAGACTTTGTAAACGTCTTGTTTTCAGAGTTTATGGTATACGATCCTAAAAATCCTACATGGGAAAGCAGAGACCGTTATTTCCAGGATCCGGGCCATATGTCTCCAATGCTTTATTCAGTACTTGCCCTTACAGGCAAATTCACAATTGATGAATTGAAACAATTCCGCCAGTGGGGAAGTGTTACTCCGGGACATCCTGAAGTAAACGTACAACGCGGTATCGAAAATACATCCGGCCCTCTGGGACAAGGTCATACCTATGCAGTAGGTGCTGCTATAGCTGCCAAGTTCCTGAAAGCGCGTCTGGGTGATGTCATGAATCAAACAATTTACGCATATATTTCCGACGGAGGCATCCAGGAAGAAATCTCACAGGGCGCCGGACGTATTGCAGGTACATTAGGACTTGACAACCTTATCATGTTCTATGATGCAAACAACATACAGTTGTCTACAACCGTAGAAGAAGTGACAGCAGAAAATGTTGCCATGAAATATGAAGCCTGGGGTTGGAAAGTTATTACAATAAACGGTAATGACGTAACAGAAATCCGTAAAGCATTAACAGAAGCAAAAGCCGAGACTTCCCGTCCTACCCTTATTATCGGTAATACAATAATGGGTAAAGGAGCTTTAGGAGAAGATAAAAGCAGCTATGAAAATAAGGTATCCACTCACGGACAACCTCTCTCCGCTGCCGGTGTTTCTATTTCCGAAACTATCAAGAATTTAGGGGGAAACCCTGAAGACCCATTCCAGATATTCCCTGAAGTTGCAGAGCTATATGCTAAACGTGCCAAAGAACTGGAAGCAATCGTTGCCGAACGCTATGCTGCAAAAGCAGAGTGGGCAAAAGCAAATCCGGAATTGGCTGCTAAAATGGAGAAATGGTTCTCAGGTGAAGTTCCAGCCATCGACTGGAAAGCAATCGAACAGAAGCCGAATCAGGCAACCCGCACCGCTTCGGCCACCGTTTTAGGTATATTGGCTACTCAGGTCGGCAATATGATTTGTGCATCCGCCGACTTATCCAACTCGGATAAGACAGATGGTTTCCTGAAGAAAACCCATTCTTTTGTAAAAGGAGACTTCAGCGGTGCTTTCTTCCAGGCAGGTGTAGCCGAATTGACAATGGCTTGCGTATGTATCGGTATGGCACTGCATGGCGGCGTTATCGTAGCTTGCGGAACATTCTTCGTATTCTCCGATTATATGAAGCCTGCAATACGTATGGCTGCATTAATGGAATTGCCGGTTAAGTTTATCTGGTCGCACGATGCATTCCGTGTGGGAGAAGACGGGCCGACACACGAACCTGTTGAACAGGAAGCACAAATCCGCCTGATGGAGAAACTGAAAAACCATAAGGGACATAATTCGATGTTGGTACTTCGTCCTGCCGACGTATGCGAAGCAACTGTTGCCTGGAAGATGGCAATGGAAAACACCTCCACTCCTACCGGCTTGATTTTCTCCCGTCAAAACATTACCGATTTACCTTCTAAGGGCAATCGGTATGAAGATGCTTTACAGGCAGAAAAAGGAGCATACATTGTAGAAAGTGACGAAAATCCGGATGTAGTTATGGTTGCTTCGGGTTCGGAAGTATCTACCTTGGAAGAAGGTGCCGCATTGCTTCGTGCCGATGGCGTTAAAGTACGTATCGTATCCGTTCCTTCAGAAGGTTTGTTCCGTAACCAAAGCAAAGAATATCAGGAATCGGTAATTCCTACCGGAAGCAAGATATTTGGATTGACTGCGGGCTTACCGGTTAACCTGGAAGGTTTGGTTGGTGCAAACGGTAAAATCTGGGGATTGGAATCGTTTGGTTTCTCCGCTCCTTATAAGGTACTGGACGAAAAGCTTGGTTTCACCGGACAGAATGTATATAAACAAGTAAAAGAATTATTAGGATAAAAATAAAATAACAGAAAGGGAGTCTCGTGAGAGTCTCCCTCTTCTATAAAAAATAGATATGAAGACAATAGGTTTATGTTGTGACCACGCGGGGTACGAACTCAAAGAATATGTAAAACAACTACTCGATTCTAAAGGATTAGCTTATAAAGATTTCGGTACAAATTCTATGGATAGTTGCGATTATCCGGACTTTGCCCATCCTCTTGCTATTGCCGTTGAAGCCGGAGAGGTATATCCCGGGATAGCTATCTGCGGAACAGGCAATGGAATCGCCATGACATTAAACAAACACCAGGGCATACGGGCCGCTTTGTGCTGGGAAGAAGGAATAGCACGCTTAGCCCGCGAACATAACAATGCAAACATTATTGTTATGCCCGGTAGATTTATCAGCCGGGAAGAAGCAACCCGTTCGGTAGAAACATTCCTGAATACTCCATTTGAAGGTGGACGCCATCAACGGAGAATTGATAAAATACCAGTATAAGATATTTTCCAGATAAAAAACAAATCCTTCTCTGCCTCTATATTATAGATTCAGAGAAGGATTTGTTTTTCTAAAATTTCCCTCATTTATTCTTCTTCCTTCAATCCGTCACCTTGTTCCTTATATTCCTTATTCAATTTGGCATATTGTACGGGAGACATACCATAACGGGCACTAAATAAACGGGACATTGTACGATAAGAACCAAAACCACAAGTGGAAGCAACAACATGCATATCACAATCCACCTCTTCGGAGATTTGTTTTACCACCATTTCCAAACGCAGGCTGTTTATATAATTGGTAAAATTCATGCCTGTATGAACCTGTAAAACTGCAATAAACTTATTCTTGTTTGTAAAGAGTCTCTTCACTACATAATCCCGTGTAAGCGATGGGTCTTGAAGCAGATGCTCTTCCTTTAGTAGCCTGACAAACTGTTCAAATAAATTGTCCGCTCCATTTCCATCCAGTTTCAATTCTTCATTTTGGGAACGTATCAGATCTTCCAATTGCTGTATACGTTCCTGAGCTTTATCTTTCAATTTCAGATACTCATTCATCTGTGTATACATCTTCTTGTTGCGCCGTCTTTCCTGAATAACCACTCCAATAATCAAAATAATAATAACCAAGCACAAAACCACAGTCACAACCGCCGAAGAGATAATCATATCCCCTTGGTGTATCCGGACTTTCTGCCGCTCTATCTGTGATTCTTTTTCTTGTATATTATATAAGGTAGCCATCTCTAAAGCCTTACTCCTCCTGTCCCGTTCATAAAGAGTATCGGATAGTATCGATGTCTTCTGATAAAAAGAAACAGCTTCTTTATATTTATGGACATTCAGAAAAGCTTCTGCCAACTGACGACAAGTTTCAACAAATGGAGACGTAATATCTCCCAGCCTTTCATAAAACTGATAGTTTCTCTCCAACAACCTGATTATATCCTCGTTATTCCCCAATGCCTGATAATATCTGACAGCCAATTCCCTTCCGGCTACACTGTCAAAACAAGGATTCGACTCAAGAATCTTAAAATACTTTCCTGCCTCATCATATTGTTTCATTTTACTTAGAACATAAGCAAGGTTACCATAACAATGGCACTGTTGCATTTCCAGTACACGAGGAGGCATTAGCTTTTTATCGGCATCCGAAAAATTATTTATCACATCCAAATGCATTAACGCTGTTTGGTAAGCCTTTTCATAACTCTTATCTTCACAATAATCTAAGGTCAATTCATTATAGCATTCCGACAATTCATATAAAGCTCTTGTCCTACGCAAAGGAGGCCCTGACATATCATCTGCCACTTTCGTAAAAAGGCTGATCGCCTCATTTGCAAAATGGTATCCCTGCTTTTTATCACCTAAAGCAATATATGCCTTACCTATCGTCCAATAAGGCCACCGTTTCACCCGGTCATCCAAATTCAATTCCTTAATCTTATCCAATTGCAGCCCGGCACATTCTATCGCTTTCTCGTATTCGTCGATAGCCAGATAATCATCACAAAGATTTCTTGTCGCATTTATAAAATAAGAATAGTTGTTTTGTACGGAGTCTTCCGCCAAAAGCAAATTCTCATATTTTATAGAAAGCATATATTGTGAAGTATGTTTATAAATATCCGCCTGCACCCAATACAATTGATAATCGGGTATATCCTTTTTACCCCACACACTATCCAACAACCGCTGTGCATTTTGAGGATCTGTATTCGCTAACGAACGGATAAATATTATATCCAAACTGTCTTGAACCTCAGACTTACCATAGTAAGAGAACAGTAAAAAACAAAAAAATACACATAATACTCGCTTCTTCATCTTTTATCAAGTCGTTTCCAGAACACAAAAATACAATAATCAACATTAAACTAACAGACACAAACAAATATCCATCAAAAATAATAATATCACAATAATAATCAATAGTTTATAGCATAAAATAAACAGTTCTTCCTGTGAACGGCCAAGTTTAATTGTGATGTTTTATCCTCAAATTGTGACAAAATAACCCTTTATAAACTTGCTATATAGATATTTTTGCAACAAATATCAAATTACACATTATGAAAAGAAATCTGTTTACATTCTCATTTTTAATTGCAACAGCATTATTCGCGTCATGCGAAAAGGACCAGACTCCCAAACTGACACCTGCCGAACCCGGACAAATTACAATGGACAGGACCAAAGTTGGCGCCGGACAACCTGTTACCCTGACTTGTCCCATATCCCTGGGTGAAAATGTCAAATCTTATGAAGTAAGATGGAAATATCCGAGTGGCATATCTTCAGAACCAGTTCAATTAGAGGATGGAAAGGCTATATTAAAAGACTATACACCATCAAGTGCAGGACACTACATACTTGCCTGCACCGTTTCATCACTGGGTGACGGAGGTTTCGAAAATAAAGAAGCTACAATAGAATTCGATGTTGTCAATTGTGATTTCAAAACTTCTTTTTGGGGCGACAACCTCAACGATACTAAACGGAATGCACCTGGCATCCAGAAATTAGAAGGGCAAAGTGATGTCTACTTTTTAATATCAAAAGACGCAAGCAATAATCAAATCTTCACTTACTACGTCTTTTCCAATGATAAATTATCTAAAGGCCTTGAAAGTTTGATTGCCGATAATTTGAGGCCTATCCGTAACCGGGTAAAAGCATCCACATTACCTATAGCTGAAAGCTATAGCCTAAGCTTTTCTGAATTTTGGAAAGAAGGATCAGTTGAGACAACTCAACAAGAGGCAATTTTAGCCAAAATAATGGCAGACCCATCATTAAAAAACATATCGCCTCAAGAAATCGATATACTTTACGAACCTGTTTTAAAAGGCGATTTAACGATGGAATTCACATGTTCTAACGGTAGTACTAACTCTGTATTAACGATCGAAAAACAAAAAAACGCTGACAAAATTGCTTTTCAAACTGTTTTCGAACCATAATTGATACATTTCTGCCGGACAACTCTTTTGTCATTCTGACAAAAAGACAAAAACAGCTATTCCTACGTTACCTGTATGGAGCTACATCCGGTATCAGTTGTAAATATGCGAATCTCACAGGGTTTAGCTTTGTCTGTTTGTTGACATAAATAGTATAATGCTTACTAATTGAATAAAGAGACGGTTTATTTATTAGACGCGACAAACGCGGGTTAATACATGCTATTTGCTCATTAACCCGCGTTTTAAGCGTCATTCTCGTCTAATCATATTGTTACGTTTATTAGGTGACAACAATCTATTTGACATCTGAATCCAGTCTGGTATTAGTATCATTCCAGAACCGCGTCTTCACTTAAGGGCATCAAAAACAAAACATATATGATTCGATTTCAAAACATATATGCTTTAAATTCAAAACATACATGTTTTATCCACGCGGATAGTTGTATTTGAGTGCACAGACTGCTGGAATTTGTTGGCAAAATAACTGGAAATTGGCCCGGAATAGATGAAAATAGGTTCCGGATAGTACACAAAACCCTGTTTTTAGCACTAAAAAAGAGTAAATTTCCTCCTAAAATGACTTTTATACATACATGCTGAGTCAAAACAAAAGGCTTTATTCAATCAAAGTGTCAAAAAACAGCACAAAAACGGAACATTATGAAATATCGAAAAGGCAACCTGAACCTATTAAACGGTACTTTTTGAGAAGAATTAGAGAGATAGTTCAGGAGATACTACGCTTCAATTCGATAACATTCCCTTTTATCTCATAGGTGATTGGCAAGCTCTTTTGCAAAGTTTGCAATACCTGTTCCACATTTTCAAATAAAATAAGTTTTCCGGTACATTTCAAATTCTCGATATCGGACGAACAGGCAAACCGGAGATAATAATAATGGGACAGGCGGCTAAGAATATCTTTCAATTCCTTCTGATTAAATTGCAAGAATCCATCTTTCCAGGAGATATAATCATAAATATCTACATGGGAAACCGACATCTGCTCTTTATCCAGCACTAACATCTCATTGGGCTTGATCCGTTTTTCCTCTCCCGAACAGTTATCTACAGATACACTCCCCTCTTTCAGGATCACTGCTTGCTGCGGGTCATCATTATAGGCTGTAACATTAAATGAAGTTCCCAACACTTTCACCTTCATCCGGGACGTCTCCACATAGAAAGGATGGGAAGAATCCTTTTTTACTTCCAGATAAATCTCACCGTTCACATGGATTGTACGGTCATCACCGTCAAAGCGGTCGGGGAAGCGAAGTACTGTGCCTGAATTGACCCATACTTTAGTTCCATCAGCTAAAAGAATAGACGACTGGCGGCCTTTGGGCACTGTCAACTGGTTTAAAGAAATCTCTTCTGCCTGCTCATCTTCAACAGCAGCTATATTCTTCTCTGAAATCTCTATTTTACCTTTTTTGTTTACACTGATAGAAGTTTTGTCTATGACCCGGACCTTCTTCTTTGTTGTTAATTGCAATGTTATTTCAGTCTGCGTGCTATCTATGCACATATGCTGGGCAATGGAAGAATTTGCCGTATCAAGGCTTCTCCCTTTTTGTACGTGCCATCCAATACCAATAGAACAAAGCAAAACAACGCAAGCGGCTGCATATTGCCAAAATAAATACCGGCGCTTGGCTTGCTTATGCTTAACCGCATTTTGCTTAATACGTAATTTAAGAGATTCTTTTTCATCGGGAGATAAGCTGTACCGGTTCATCCGGGCAGAACAAACAACATCCTTCGCATGCCGTACTGTCAACTTTTCTTCCGGAAAAGCATCCAAATAGCCATTCCAATAAGCATCCGACTCTTCTGTCGGACACAGGCACCATAAAATAAACAAATCTTCATGGATTAATTCTTTTTCCGTTTTCTTACAATTGTATTGAGCCATCTCCTTCCTATAGATATTTAAATAAAGACGCAAATATTTCAAATTTGTCCCTATGCACAACCTAAATAAATATTAATAAGCAACACTTTTACAAACACTTAAGGTTTCATCAGGCCAACCAGCCATATGAACATAAGCAGTAATTTCTCTTCCTGCATCCGTTCGATAGCCCGGTAAGTCAATTTCCGCACACTCTTTGTCGTAATTTGAAGTATCCGGGCAATTTCTTCATAACTCAAATCCTGCATATAATGCAGATAAATCACTTCCCGTTGCTTACCGGTAAGCAAACTCATTAGATATTCAATCTGCTTAGAACATTCCTGCCGCTCTTCCTCGTCCTCCAGCAAATCCAATGTCTCCACTTTAATTAAAAAGTCATATTCGCTTGTCTCTTCCAGATTCTTATAGGGTATTTCCTTTCGTTTCAAAGAGATAATCCGGTTTTTCAGGCTACACAGGAGATAAAATTTGACATTGGTGGTAATATTCAACTTATCCCCTCCCTCATAGAGATGAAGAAAGACATCGTGTATGGCATCCATCAGAATGTCTTTTTCGATGCCAAAAGCCATTCCATATGAAAACATGTCATTTACATAGGTATCATACCATTGGTCAAAGTCTCTTTCCTCTTGTCTCATATATTCATAAACACAAAAAAATGAAGTAGACACAAATTTAAAAGAAAATCTCCAGTAAAAAACAAAAAGGGATAAAATTCATTACTTTTACAAAGAGCTATTGCTTTGCATGGATAAAACGTGATACATCATTCAAATAACGAAAACAATACTACAATGGAAAAAAATATAATAGACGAACTATTCAGCGATATCCTAAATGAATTTACAAAAATACCCCTCGACTATTCTCTAGCCAAGAGGTATTATTGTGTTTAAATGAAAATAGGTTCTGGTATAAGGTGAACTTATTCTATCGGAACAAGTTTTGGTATCGTATTATCATCACCTCCGGATGCAAACTTATAAGGGCTTGCATAATCAGGATTGTTTGTATTCCATTCTTCAATAATTGCATTAAGTGAAGCAATCGTTTCATCACTGTTCAAATCGGAGATAAGGCTTGGGCCTTTGGTGTTCCAACCTTGACCTTTATTATCAGACCCCGCAACAAACAAGTCTGCATTACCCACAAAATACAAGTCTTCCGTTTTTTCTATATCATAATATGACATATTCCCAACTAACCCACCTACATAAGAGCTATTATCACCAGCTTTTATTTCACCTTCATTCAAGCAACCTTTTATGTAAGTTTTGTCAGAATACAACACCCCTGCTATTCCACCATGATACCCCTGACTATCAATTGTTCCGTGATTGATGCAAGCTATAATATTTTCACTCGTCCCCATAATACCCCCTGTATTACCTGAGCTATTATGCTTTATTTCTCCATAATTCTCACAAGCAATACAATATACATTAGAACCTCTATAAATTATTCCACCTACGTCAGAGCTATTACAGATAATATTTGCCTTGTTCACGCATCCAATAATATAAGTCCATACTCCATAACTAACAATGCCGGCACATCCTCCGTTTCCTGTAATCTCTCCTGAATCTAAAATTACATTTTTAATTACAACTGGATTTGATGTACTTCCATAAGCAAATCCAAATAGTCCTGATTCATTACTTGTCAAGTTTATATAAATATTTTTCACTTTATATCCATTTCCATTATATGAACCTTTAAAACTTAAAGATGATGATTTTCCTATAGGAGTCCATTGATTTTCAGCGTCACACTTCAAATCCAAATCAACTCCTTGAGTCAAAGTCCAATTGGAAAAACCATTATAATTATACCCATCGGAATACGTTTTATTCCCAAGGTTGGTTACCAAAGCCACCCAGACTAATTCTTCACGTGACATAATTTGGAGCGTTTTAGCCTCATAATCTATTATATCCGGTTTTTTAGCAGTAAGCACAGCTTTTGAGAGGTCTAATTCTAACGTTTTTGTATAACGTTTTCCTGCTTCAAAAGTTGCATTGGACGTAGGCACATCTATATATTTCTCTGAACCATTGTCATAAAGGTATATTCTTACATTCATATCACTATTCATAACGGGAAAAGAAGCCATAGCTACGATAGTAGTGGTTGCACTAAGTATCGGTCCTGTTATATAAGAAAGTGTCAGTTTGTTTCCTGCCGAACTTATATCAGAAAGTTCTTTAGTATACACATTCAAATTTTTCTTATTGTAAAGATTACTTCCCGACACTTCTATATTTCCGAGAGCAACTCCCTCCTTAGCATCCTTTAACGTCAGATTAAACTGTAACAAAGCACAAAGATGCTCCATTTTAAAAGTCATATTATCTTCCTCATCTAAATGTCCGGCTTCTTTGCCTACCATATAAGTGTATGGAAACAGATAAGAATATTCGTTAGAAATTATACCTCCTGTTTGAGTCGTCAAATCCAAAGAAACAGCCTCACCTGTACCATAAGCATAGTTTGTCCCATTATAAAGCACATAATAGTTGTCGTCAGAGGACTTCGTCACAGTCCCTTCAAACTTTGCCGATTTTGATTTTTCTGTAATAGAAGTTGTAAGAGTTCCTAATTTTACTTTAGCTCCACGTTGATTGATACCAAAAGCATGTATGGCATCATCAGATGTCCAAAAAACATCTGCACTATTATCATTCGGCTCAATATCGACTTTTGTTACTTCCCCTTGAGAAAGTATTGCTGCAACATGTATTTGCTCCTCTCCATTGCCATTCTCTTTCTTAATCTCATCCTTACTACAACCTGGCAGAAAAAAAGCAGTTGTTATCAATAGAAATAATATTTTTTTCATGATTATCAAATGCCATTTAATTTTTACCACGTTCCTCCATCACCAAAATCAGGAGTACTACCATCAAGGATAGCTCCTTCTATTTCCATTTCAACTACCTCAATAAAGGGTTTTTCATAGGCTACTTTAGCCTCTTGGTCTTGTTTCATTGGTCTCATAAAAAATACTGTTTAATAATTTAGTTATACAATAATCAACTTAGTTCTCTCTGAACTAATATATAAGTATTGATTTTTAATTGATACAAGCTTTTGATACATGTATTGGGTACGAATTAAAAATCATAGTATTACAAAGCATTCAGTATGTTAATTACTGTATCTGAAATTAAAGCAAGAATAGTTAAAACAAAAATTCAAAATCAATAGTCAAGATATAAAAAACAAAACATGAAGTGATATATTTTGTTTAAACAGATATAATATTCTTCTGACAAACAATTTGTTAACGAAACAAAACAAAAAAAATATATTGAAATATAGAACTATTTTTGTTGTCTTAATATCTATGACATTATAATTAGTTCAGAGAGAACTAAGTCTAAATTTTAATTATATATGCATATAAAAATAAAATAGGGCCACCTGTTTACCATTTATCCCAGAGACAGATTATTTTGCAGCTATTACTTTTACTTAGAACCTACCCTAATATTCTATCTACCATCCCTTGTCTTTCTTTTGGTTGATCTGACATAGACTGGTGTAAATTAAAGCCATGATACCCAGTATCAGCATCACAAAGAAAAGAGCCTGTAACCAGTTGTTTAATGTTTCTATGCTCATAAATGAATAAATTTATTACATGAAAAAAGCCCCGAGGCATATACAGAAGCAATCATATAGATTCGTAATTGAGTTTGTTAAACTTCCAATTGCAAGTAAACTTTATGGAAAAGTCCGGGAACATATACAAAAGGTGATATTTTTTGTTAACTTGAATAATTTCACATAAACTACCCCATATCTATTAATAATCAAACACAAGCGCATCTTTCGATCTGTAATAATATATTATTTACCAAATTATCATATAGTTAATTTATGCATTTATTTTTTTATAAATTGCATGATAAAAATAACACATGATAAATTTTGACTGTTTAAAATCAAGCGTCTCAACATTTTTTGATTTACTAATAAACTGACATCAAACGAACAAAGCAATATTAACAAAAGCAAATATATATTTTTCATATAAAAGATATAGTTAATTTTGAACTCAAATTATAAGCAGTTTTTATCTATTATGAGCACATTAAACCATTGCAACCTTAACAAAAATCGTATCACTTCGATTGATGCATTAAGAGGATTCGCTTTATTTGGAATTCTAATGATTCATTGTATTGAACGTTTTGATTTAGACTTTCAACCTGTAATAGATTCCCCTTTCTGGGAAAAGATAGACAAGCTTACATTTCATTCGATAGACTTCATTTTTGGAGGAAAATCATACGCAATATTTTCATTATTATTCGGATTAGGTTTTTTCATTCAAATGGAATCCCAAAAGAGTAAAGGTACAGACTTCAGGTTACGTTTTCTTTGGAGACTGGCATTGTTGTTTACATTAGGTTTTCTTTACGCTCTTATCTATACAGGAGACTTTTTTAGAATCTATGCTATAACTGGAATAATCCTCATTCCATTATATAAGGCTCCGACCAAATGGCTTATTTTAATAGCTATTCTATTATTATTGCAACTCCCTGAGATTTTCTGGTTCGTATCTTCTTTAAGAGGAGAAACCATAGAAGGGGTTACGACCTTTATAAGCCAGATAGATGATATTTACATCAGGTCGGCAGAGGTTTTCATCCATGGTTCTTTTTGGGATGTCCTCCATTTTAATCTGAAAGAAGGGCAATTGGTCACATTTTATTGGAGTTTCGGAGAAGCTCGTTATCCACAAATGATAGGTCTGTTTATTCTTGGAATGCTCATAGGACGTTCTGGTATATACAAGGACGAGAAAAAAATAATACTGTATAGCCGCAAGGTACTGCCATACAGTATTGCTTGCTCTGTAATATTTAAGGTTACATTACTTTCACTTCCGTTTATAAATATAAAAGGGATGGAGCTTATTTACGGCGATATGTTATTCAGCGCCTATGCTAATTTAAGCATGGGCGTGATGTATATCTCAGTCTTCATGCTCCTTTATCATACAACTAAAAATCAAAATTGGATAGAAAAAATTGCACCTTTCGGACGAATGAGTGTCACAAATTATGTAATGGCAGGACTAATATGCGTTCCTCTTTTTTACGGATATGGTTTTAATCTGGCCGTGCAATTAAGTTACTTGCAATCCTGCTTGATTGGATTGGTAATTTTCGCTTTCCAGGTGTTATTCAGTAACTGGTGGATAAAACAATATTATTTCGGACCATTCGAATGGCTATGGAGAAGTTGCACATGGTTAAAGTTCGTGCCATTAAAAAGAAAGGCAACAAATACCCCATGACAATTAAATCCATATGAGCAGCCGTTTTTATATCCATTCTCTCCTTTTATTTGAGAATTATGGCTTTTCAAATTCTAACTTTAGCTTAGATAGATTCTCTTTTATAGCTACATTTATAGTATCTACAATAATTTCATCTTCAAATTATTTTCAAATCCTTTGTGTGAAAACGTACATATTGTATATCTTTGCATCATGACAAAGACTTTAAAATCGGATTTGGTTTAATAACAATCTGTGTTTTTGATACAGATTGTTCCTTCGTTTGCTCTCGATGATTCTTTTCGGGAGTGTTTTTCTATTATTATAATTTTAGTTTTTAACTTGCATACAATGACAAAAGTACTGTGTCATGCTTTTGCGTATATGCTATATACATTAAAACAATGAGTAACGAATATAAAACCATTCACGAATTTGATTTCAGTTTAATCTGTGAATATTTCTCAAATGTAGAACGACAGGGTCCGGGAAGTCCCGAAGCAACCATTATGGCGTTGAAGTTTATTAATAATTTGACCCCGCAATCCCGCATTGCCGACCTCGGTTGCGGAACGGGCGGACAGACTATGACGCTGGCACAAAACACCTTGGGACATATTACAGGACTCGACCTCTTCCCCGACTTTATCACTATCTTCAATAGAAATGCCCACACTCTTGGTTTATCCGATCGGGTAAATGGCATTGTAGGTTCGATGGTGAAACCACTTCCTTTCAAGAAAGAATCTTTAGACCTGATTTGGTCGGAAGGAGCAATCTATAACATTGGCTTTGAACGAGGATTGAATGAGTGGAGGCAATACCTAAGGAAAGGCGGTTATATCGCCGTCTCGGAGGCTTCGTGGTTCACCCCCGTACCTCCGGCAGAAATTTACGACTTCTGGATGGCGCACTACACGGAAATAGATACGATTCCGGCCAAAGTCGCCCAGATGCAGAAGGCAGGCTACATTCCTGTTGCTACATTCATCCTGCCGGAGAATTGCTGGACGGAGCATTATTTTGCTCCATGCAGCAAGATACAAGAGGCATTTCTGCAGAAGCATCAAGGTAATAAAACAGTGGAAGAACTTATTGCCGGTCAACGCCACGAAAGGGAGTTGTACCACCGATACAAAGAGTACTACGGATATGTGTTCTACATCGGGAAGAAAATTTAAATAACAATCAAGGAGGCTGCTGTCAAAGGCAGTCTCCTGATTAAAAAGCAAAAACAATGAACCAGGTGCAAACAAAGGGATTATTCCCGATCGGTTGCACCACAAGAAAACGCTTTATGCTGCAACTCTCACCGGTCCCATTTACTCATGTCAGAAAGCTCCTTCTGACCAGTCGGAAAACCAAAATTACGAACATCTATTGTATCGGCTTGAAGTATTATTGAATTATTCGTTGATTTTAAACCAGACTTACGGCCCCACTGGAATAATAAGCCACAAGATTCTGTATGAAACAATAAAAAAGTCCTACAATACGTTGATATTGTAGGACTTATCTCTTTTTTATCGCCGTTCGGCTATGTTCTTATGTGATCCGCCTGGGTCTTTAACCCATGCGGTTCACTGTCCTAAATATCAATATTTTAACTATCGTTATCCCTTTGAGGGGGTACGATTTGGACACTGACTTTTTTATATGTTTCTGTCCGCTTTTGGCGGATGTCTGTCTCCATGTATCTTGGGTTCAAAAGTACACATTCGTTTTGAATTATGCAAGTCTTTGATTATTAATATTTCAACTTAGGTGCAAGGTGCAAGCTATATATATAAATATATGCTTGCACCTTGCACCTAAAATTTATCTTGTCCTAAACCAATTTCGTTCCGATTTACTTAGGCGTTCGCTGATTTATTTTTGTTAATCTATTACCTACAATGTGTCTTGTATGGGAATAAAATGTTATTTTCGGGATTGGAAAATATAAAAGACTACCATACAATGAAAATTACCCGTGATGAATTGCTGATAGCTGCGTTCAAGCTGTTTATGTCCGTGAACTATGAGAAAGCCAGTTTTGCGGAACTTGGAAAGATGCTCGGAATGTCGAAAGCCGGAATATTCAAATACTACAAGAACAAACAGGAACTATTCATTGCCGTAGTGGATAAGTTTTGGTTCAGTGCGCAAAACCCACGAAATAAATTCACTGAAACGAACGGCACGTTTGCCGAATTTATAGACGAATATGTACGTGGCGTGCAACGGACAATGGATATGCTGGGCAATCTGATAGGTGCGGATAAAGACAAGTTGGAGCAAGGAAAATTCACATATCACGCCCAATATTTTCATTTCCTGTTTCAACTGCTCCAATACGACCCTGACGCAAAAGAGAAGCTCCGTAACCTTGCAGAGGGTGATTACGCTTATTGGCGTACTGCCATACAACGTGCGATAGATAGCGGAGAGTTGAGAAAGGATGTGGATGTAGAAGATGCGGTAGTCATGTTCCGGCAGGTTTACATGGGGTTGTCTTTTGAAATGTCCTTTCTCGGCGGATTGGACACCGGGCGACTTGCCAAACATCTGCATGCCGTTTACTCCTTACTGAAATGTTAGGCAGTGCCACCCGGCACATATTCCTTGCAAATCTGACTTTCTCTGCAAAAAAAAGATAAAAAGAGAACGTTCGTTTACTTTCTTCGGAATAGTTTTATAACTTTGGCAATATCATTTAATTAGTGATAGTTGTAACGTTATAAACCAGTTCTATATGGAAGCAGACAAACAACGGGGAAGTATCGTACTGACAAAGCAGAATATAGACGGTCAGGACTATATACGGATTGATTATGGAAATAATCAGGCTATTGCCTTGCTGCTTTCCGAAGATAGTGGAATTAAAATAGCCGGAAACGGAAGTGCCTATATACAGGCATCCGCTTTCCGGCTTCCTGCATTTTATGACCGCTATTCCCCCCACGCCTACATTGATTACAGCCGTGTATATGTACGGCATCCCAAACCTAAGCGGGAATATCTGTTACCGAAAGGCTATTTGGAACTGTTGGAGCAAAAGCGATACAGCCTTTCCACCATAAAAGCCTATAAAATCTATTTCAGCGACTTCATGGAATACCACAAAGGGCATGAACTTGACCTGCTGACGGTCGAGGATATTAATAATTATATGCTCTATATGGTAAAGGAACGACACATATCTGCTACCCAGCAGAATATGCGTATCAATGCAATCAAGTTCTACTATGAGAAAGTCCGAAAAGGCAAACGACAATACTATGGCGGGATAGTCCGTGCCAAAGAATACAAGGCTTTGCCCGAAGTGTTAAGCCGGGAAGAAATGAAAAATATCTTTGCACAGATACCTAACCGGAAACATCGGTGCATGATTTCATTGATATATTCTGCCGGATTGCGGCGAAGTGAACTTCTGAACCTGACCCCTAAAGATATTATCAGTGAACGGATGCTGATAAGGGTAACTGGCAAAGGAAAGAAATGTAGATATTCCTTGTTATCAGAAAAGGCACTCAACGAACTAAGGGTTTATTACAAAGAATACAGACCGCAAAAATGGCTCTTTGAGGGCGAACAGGCAGGTGAACAATATTCACCCAGTGCATTGGTGAAAATACTGAAAGAAGCAGCCCAAAAAGCCGGAATAAAGCACCGGGTACACCTGCACATGCTCCGTCACACTTTCGCTACTCACCTGCTGGAACAAGGGACTGACCTTAGAACTATTCAGGAACTTATGGGGCATAATGATATAAAAACGACTGCTATTTATTTGCACGTATCAAATGCTCACAAAGCCAAAATACCTAATCCACTGGACTATTTAGATGATGATTAGGTATAATTTATTAGTAAATAGGAACTACACCATAGGTGTGGTTAATGAATACATTATGAACAATTAAAAACTAATATATGATTGAAGCATTGAGAAATAGAGGATTTGTCGTACAAGAAAGAACAGAAGCTAATGAATTATCTTCTGACTTTTTGCAGCGATACAATAACCTGCCGACAGATTATTTGAAATTCCTGAATGAATTTCAGCTTATCACGAATAAAGACAATAACGCTTGGTTTAATTCCATTGAAGATTTTAACGGAGAAAGTGACAGTGGATTCCGTTGGGATGAATATGAAATGATGAGTCTCGAAGCACTTGGAGATGATGAAGAAGCCTGTAATGAAATCTGTAATTTTTGGAATATACATATTCCCATTGCTATAGCAGTCGAGGGAGAATATCAGTATTTATGTATTGATTTGTCAACAGAAAACTATGGTAAAATTTATTACGGCTTAGAACCTGAATTTGAAGATTCAGCAGACTTACTCTGCAATAGCTTCAATCAATTATTAGAACTGCTTTCTTCTGACAATGAAGATAGTAGGCTTATATCTTTTAAATGAGTTCATAACGATGCAGGATAACGCTTACAGCGTTCCCTGCTTAGCCATTAGATACAATTAGATATGAATATACCTACTGCAATAAAGGAAATACTTGTTCATAACCATTGGGATGAATTTAATTTTCAAATGATGTCGGATTGTTACGCTGATAAGTTGAAACAATCCTATTCAAAGTTTGATTATCCTTTGAATGGCGGTATTATAAACAAGATTGCTCTATTCTATAACATGAAATTAGAGCTGAACCAATCTAATATTCTTTATTTTGATGTCAAGAAAATAAAGAAATACAGCCCGGAAGCTATGCAGAAAGTGGCTGTGAAGTTAAAGGTCAATAAGGTTATCTATTTAGCAGACATTCATCCCGGTTATTTGACTGTATGGTTAGATGAACGAGAACAAGTGTGGGCTGATTATGATAATCTTGTTTATTATTATGGCAGTGATATATTCAGTGGTGTTCAAAATATTGTATCAGGCAATGTCCTTGAAACCATAAATTTAGTATCTAACAACGAAAGATAGCATCTGACGATGCTCCTTTCTAAACATTAGAAACAATTAGTGCGCATGAAATATAGTGAAACCATAAATTCATTGATAAGAAAGGGGTTGAATGAAGTAAATCATTCAATCAATGGACATTTGCCTTTATCTATAAGACGTGAGATACTGCAAACAATCAATGAGCCATGCGTCATTGGGAAAATAAGCATTTCATGCGCATTGAAAGTATATCCGATATGGAATGATTTTTTCAAGAATGATACTGAAATAATCGGATTGATAAAACAGTTGGAGAAATTTCTATTAGGGCAGATAAATGAAAAAGAGTTGTTAGGTAATGCCGAACATTTAGAAGTGTTCGTTCAAGATTATAACAAAGAGGACAATATTATGGCAATGTTTGCGGGTATGACTGCCGTTCATGCCGCATACGATGTTCTTACAAGTGGGGGTATGGAAGAATGTGTTTCGGATGAAGAAGCGTTACAGAACCCTGACACATGGGACACTGCTTTTATTGCAAGTTTAGCCTATAACGGTGGGGCTGTCGCTTTAGACGCAATCAATCACGACCGTAATAAAGAATTTTGGAATTGGTATCTGACTGATTGTATCAGAATAGCTTTTTTCAACGATAAATTGCCATATCCTCCCACCACTTCAATAGTATCTGCCAAATACTTTTCGGGGAATAATATTAAGGAGTATCGTACTCAACCAAATATTTGGAAAGAAAATGCAGAATGTCGTTCCCGCATGAATGACATCAAAGGAATTTTAGTCAAAATAATGGATATTACCCATTGGACTAAAAGTGATTTCTATTTTTATCATGTTGGAACTGCTTCTTATACCCAAGTTTTCTATTATAAAGGAAATGAACTTGTCAAATTTAACCTTGACATAAATATTTCAATGTATCTTTCCCGAAAAGTGGGAGAATTGAAAGATTTGATGTATTCCTTATGTTCGCAAGAGGGAGCTTTTTATCTATGTAAAATAACGATAGGTAGAGAAATTACAATGGATATAAAGTTTGCTTATAACACGAGGGATAAAGTTCTGCAAAAGTCCTTCTTCGATAGTGATTTCAGTGAGGATTTTGAGAAATATCCACGAGCTAAGAAATTCATTCCTGAATGGTTATCGGATATACTTAAAAGGAAAAAAAGAATTTAGTTTCTAACAGCGCAGGATAACGGCAAACCGTTCCCTGCTATACATTATAAGCAATTTGTATGACAGGCAATAAAGAACATATCGAAAAACATATTCGCTTCTTTTATTCTTCTTCCTCTATATTGGCTTCGTTCAAGGAAGAAATAGTAAAGGATAAAGAAACTACAGTTTTGGAAACAAAGTGGAAACTATTGGAAATAGACTTCTGCTTAGGTAAATCATTAGTGGAATTGCAAAAAGATACATATAATTATGTATCTGATTTATGCAAAAGCTATAACCGTAGAAAAAGATTGAATGAATTGGATATGATGAAAATGTTAACTGCATTCTTCTTTTTGTTTGCTACCAAACATACATTAAACAATAGCAATACATCTGTTGTCCGCTGGTTGCAGAAAGCATCCGATTTTAATTTAGATAATCTATTGGAATGTGACCTTATTCTGTATGCTGTAACATATTTTCGTATTATGCTTGATATTTGCAATAAAACTACTTACCCCGCCATAATAACTACCGATGTAAGGTTTGTGGCTGATAGAGAGTTTTATGCGTTAAAAGATAAGAATTATTCAATACTTTATAAAATAATTGAGCAAGATTTGACAAATGCCAATCGGATGCAAAGTGTATATCAACGAAGTAGTGAGCCTCTAATAAAGCCTGTCGGTTATCAAGATTTTTCAGCCTTATGGTATGTCTTAGGAAAAATTTCCTTGTGGCGACAAATAGGTATAGAGGTAAGAAGCGAATGTTTAGATGATATTTTTATTCGGATATTCAATAAAAAAAGAATGTTCTTTGATTATTAAAACGCTTATAACAAGGTCGAGTAAACAGTTAAACGCTGTTCCTCACCAACCCATTACAGACAACTTAATACAGAAATATATGGAATATATACCGGATTATCTGAAACCATTTATTATACACAAAGACTATTTTCCTGAATTGATAGAAGATTCATGGTTTAATAATCCTGTGTATTGGAAAGGTCGGTTAATATCACCACAAAACGAAACAAAATTCAAACTTTACTTTTGTGGTGAATTAATTGATAATTCCATTGTAGGCAAGCAAACTTCACCTTTGGCAATATATGCGGATTCAGTATATTCAGGAGAAAGGATTACTCTTTTTGATGAACGGTATAATGGATATGAAGCATTACTTATAGAGGATAGCAGAGAACATCCATTATCTCCTGAAATTCAGTTTGTAGACAAAGATGCTGAAACAGAATTTGAAATTATCATTCTTGGATGCAGTAGTACTGATTTCGATGATGAATATCCCGCCATCGAACAAGTACGACTAATCAAAGGCGACTGGGTAAACAAAGAGTATCTGAAATGCAATGCTTTCGATTTTATTTCGATATTAATTCGCAATGCCAAAGGTCGGATATATAAGGTGTTAGAAATGGAATTATCTTAGTTAAACCGTCTGTAACAAGGTCGAGATAACAGCTAAACGCTGTCCCTCACCAAGCCATTATGAACAATTAAAAACTAATATATGATTGAAGCATTGAGAAATAGAGGATTTGTCGTACAAGAAAGAACAGAAGCTAATGAATTATCTTCTGACTTTTTGCAGCGATACAATAACCTGCCGACAGATTATTTGAAATTCCTGAATGAATTTCAGCTTATCACGAATAAAGACAATAACGCTTGGTTTAATTCCATTGAAGATTTTAACGGAGAAAGTGACAGTGGATTCCGTTGGGATGAATATGAAATGATGAGTCTCGAAGCACTTGGAGATGATGAAGAAGCCTGTAATGAAATCTGTAATTTTTGGAATATACATATTCCCATTGCTATAGCAGTCGAGGGAGAATATCAGTATTTATGTATTGATTTGTCAACAGAAAACTATGGTAAAATTTATTACGGCTTAGAACCTGAATTTGAAGATTCAGCAGACTTACTCTGCAATAGCTTCAATCAATTATTAGAACTGCTTTCTTCTGACAATGAAGATAGTAGGCTTATATCTTTTAAATGAGTTCATAACGATGCAGGATAACGCTTACAGCGTTCCCTGCTTAGCCATTACCAACAGTAGCATTATGGATAAGGAAATAGAAAAACTTACAGCAGCAATAACAAAAGCCACACGAATGGCTTTCCAAAAGTTGTTTAGCAATGGAGAACATTTCTATTATTGTGCGCTTTTGACAACTGGAGAAGGTCTTACTCCCATTATTTCCGCATGGTCTTGGGAAGCATTAGACAGAGTATCACAAAAATATTCCAAAACATACGCACAAGATGTAAAGTGGTCTTATGCAGACTCTCCCTATTATGCTTTTGGAGATAACGAATATTTCGGTGCTGTTAAACAACTTTTTGAACATAGGACAAACATTGATAATCTGAATGATGAAGCATGGGAAAAAGAGTTGGATTTCAGGATAATGGCAATGGTAGAAGCAATGTCAATTCTTGATAGCGAGGGATTGTTTGCGCAAAACCAATCACGCAAGAATATTCTGATAAATGTAGAATTGATGCCGCCTGATGCTTCGAATACACAAAGGGCTTTAGAGTTAAACAACCCAGAAGATATTGAAGATTATCTTCAAGAAGCTGCTGAAAGTGAATAATTAAGTTGGTAACAAGTAGATAAACTTCCCTAACGGTCAGTTATCTACATCCCATTAATATTAAAAGAAGCAATATGATACCTGATAGATTGAAAGAAGAGTTTAATTCATCGAAAAGTCTTTTTGATGAATTGAAAAAACAAATAGAAAAGAATGTTGTAAAGGTGGAAAATTATAAAGGTGAGTTTTATGAGATAGCCCCATATTCTTACCAAAGAGGTGGTTTTAAACAAGGGAAAATTGTCAGAAATGTATCAACTCTTAAAACGACTAATAATTTATACACTTATTCTTTTAATGCAGAAAATAAAATTATAGAAGTTCGAGAAGGTTGTGAACTTAAAGACCAATTCGATTATATTTTCTTGTTTTATGAGAAAGATTTTATGAAAACCATTGCATATGATAATAGTAAACGTCTTATAAATGTTTGCCATTATCAATATGGAAGTAATAATAAAATTGAAAAAATGTACTCGGTTGGATTTCGTGGAAGCAGAGAAGAAACTTATTTCTATGAGAATAATAGTCTGCAAAAAATAGTAATAAGACAATTTGATAGAAATGGAGTTGAACACGCAACTTTACAACATTCATTTGAATATAAGCCCAATGGAGAATTAAACTCTATTATTCTTTCAACAGAATTGTATTCTGAAACAATCTATCAAGAGAAGTAAACTTAATATTAACGAGCCGGGATAACGGACTAACGCCGTTCCCCGTCAAACCATTAGTGATAATTGTGTAAAATATGGATATAGCAAAAATTATATATATAAGTTTAACAATGCTGACAGCATGGGTATTTATGGATACAGCATTTCCAATGGATACTTATAAGCATCTTTTGGGAGTTATAGGCTCTTATATATGTGTAGGCTGTTCTGCGCTGTTTGCAAGCTGGTTTGCATGGCATTGGGTACACCCTTTTTCTTACGTTAAGTATTTATTGTGTGGGTTGCTTACTACGTTTTTGTTTCATGCAGGCTTAACTATTGGTTGCAGTGTTCCAATTATCATTTTATCTTGTCGTGGAGTTCATGTGATAAGTACAGCACCTATAACTCTGTGGGAAGTATTAAGCTATATTTTAAGCATTTTCATTATGTCTTTCTATTTTGTGGGACTTTTTACTTTTGGACTATGCTTGCTAACAGCGAGTATTACAAAGATAGTAATATGGAGATTGAATATAAGTAACAATATCACTAACAACGCAGGATAACGGCAAGCCGTTCCCTGCTATATATTACTAACAATCATGCAGTGCAAATGATAGAAATAATTTCAAAATCAAGAATAAATAATATATCTCTCGACATCAGTAGAGATGATTTATTAAAATTGGATTATACCAAAGAGCAATTCCGAATATGCTTTAGTCAAAATAGCCAATTTGTAAGAAGCATATCTGTTATTGTTACTGATGCCTTTCGGATAGACAGCGAATTAGTAGAGTTAAGCCAAAAGACCAAATGGTATTGTAAAGAAAATCCATTCGTGGATGATAATAACACTTATATCTTTCCTAATAAGAACTTGGCTGTTTTGGATAGCAATGAAGTATTTGAAATCACTTTATATTCTAATCAGGAAAAGTCATTGTATGAAAAATCATTGACCAATAGGCAAACTTATAATGCATCTCCTGAAATTGAGCAACTACCTGATGTATTGTTCCTTATACCTTATATCGGTCTGAACATACTTGAATTAGGTTACAATACGGAAAAAGTGCATCAGATACTTGGAAAACCTTTACAAGCAGGACAACGAAAGACTGGTGCATTTGAAAAGGGAGCATATATTGAGCAGTATCACAACTTGATTTTACGTTATGATGATGATACTTTGACGGAGATTCATTTTACCGATATACCCAATATCTATTATAATGAAATGAATTTAGCTGCTCCCAAAATTTTGCCCACACTTAAAAAGAGATACAACATTGTCCCTAAATGGTCTTATTCTGTTATACCGGAACTTGGCATAACTTTAGGAGAGGGTGAAATCTTTATCTATTCTGAACGAATTAAGGATTTATGGCTTAACTCTAAAAGACCTATAACAAGTTGGTAAACGTGATTTTGAAACAGAAGTTAGTAACAAGGTCGAGCCAACAGCTAAACGCTGTTCCTCACCAAACCATTATCAATAAATTAAATAATAGGAGAATAAATTATGTCAAGATTAGGTGTTTTATATGCTTTGAAAGAAGATGAACTGAACAAACTTCGTTCCTTGCCACAGGAAGAAAGATATAATTATATGTTAGAAGAAATAGAGGAATCTTTATTGGAAACGCCTCGTGGTTGTGAGTTGGATAAAGCATGGGAAGGTATCCAATATTGTCTTGGTGGTGGTGTGTGGAATGAGGAAAATACTATTCCAACAAACATTGTATTTGGTGGAGAGTTCTTAGTTGAAACAGACGATGAAATCATCACTCTAAAAAAACATTCTGATGTAATACAAATAGTTAGCTATTTGCATCAAAATAATCTGCAAGAAATTGTACGAAAGAATTGTCCACTAATAGATGAACAAGAATACACATTACCTAAAAATGATGATACTTTAAACTATCTTTTAGGTTGGAGTGAAGATATTCTATCTTTCTATGAAAATGCTCAAAAAGAAGGTTGTTCAGTCATCTTTACAGTTGATTTGTAACTCACTGAAGAAAATATTGATAACAAGCACCTGTGCCACCTAACGGCGGCAAGCTGCATCACATTAGTGTTTAATATGATGAATGAAAAATTAAAAGATAAAGTCGTTGCTATTGAATTGGCAGGAAATAATATATTGATTGCCAATGATAATGACAATTTTAAGAATGAACTTATCAGTATTGGATTTGAAAAAGTAGAACCATACTATTCTATTTCTATGCCTACTGATGATGTAGAAAAGCGTGCAGTTCTTTTTCAAAAGTTAATAGAAATCGGAACATTATTTTCCAATGGCAAGGATTGGTCGCCCTCTGAAATAGTTAGATATTACCGTGATAAAGGTTTAATAAGAGGTGATTATCTTAGGATAGCATGGAGAAATAAACAAGATTTTAATATTACTACTGAATAGATTCTTAAAATTGCAAGGAATAAACACTAACACGCACCTCAATCGCCTTAAAATGGCGATTAGCTGCAACCCATTAACATCAAAAGTGTACCATATATGACAGTAAGAGATAAATACGGAACAATAGATAGCTTCACCCAAGTAATCCGAGAGTATTCGGAATATATCAGAGAGGATGAAGCAGACATTGAGTATATCCGGGAAAAAGAGAAAGGCGGTGTACAAGCGTATTCATTGCCTAATGATGAAGTTATTGCAAATACACATTTACTTGATATAAATTACAGATTGAGGATAATGCTTGCATCTTATTCTATGGGGGTGGAAATAGAAGAATTGCATAAACAGTATATTGTTATCGCTCCTTTATTTGCCGAAACATGGAACAGGATAACAACGGTAGTTCCAATACTTCAAATGCTTTCTATCGGAATACTTATCAATATAGACGATGTTTATTTCGATAAATTAGTTCAAGTGGTAGAAAAAGACGGACGCAAAGATTTTTCATTAGGCTATCTGATACATTATCGAAAACCGGACTGGAACATATCATTGAATAGCTATATCCAGAAATCACCGTATCAGCATATCCAAAACATTGTAACAATGGCACAATCTGATAAAAAAGAAGCTGTGAAATGCCTAAAACAATATTTGACTAAATATTGGTATAAAGGACATTCAAGCGAAGCGTGGTATAATCTGCATAAGAAAGATATAAATTCTTATTTCGGCTACTGGTCTTTTGAAAGCGGAGCATTGGTTAAGGTCTTAGGATTGGACGATAGCAGCTTGAAAGGACTGCAATACTATCCTTATGATATGGTACACTGGAATGAGAAATAAATTAAGATGTTAACAACGAAAGATAGCATCTAACGATGCTCCTTTCTTGCCATTATAATCAACTGCAAATATATTATGAGTAAACTTTATAAATTAGTAGAAAATAGAGGACTACATTACAAAGAAATGTGGTTTGATAATCAAAGAGGTGTGATTGTTATACATTCAGGAAAAGTTGGGTATATTGGAAAAAGTGAGGAAATAGCAATCAAAGTTGAGGATGTGGAGAAATATTCCGAGAGGTTTGTTTCAGAATGTAATCAACAAGGATATATGAATTTGAATGATGATGATTTGTATCGGCTTGTAATTCAATATCCTTTAAAAAGTGAGTTTGGAAACAAACGTGATGCGTGGTTAAAAGATAAAGTACAAGAATATGTACAAAATCATTTAGGTTGGTATGGACTTGGGCATGTGGATGGATTCGATATTGGAAATAAGAAACTAAATATTTTCTGCATAGTTGTGAATGAAGAAAAAGCTGTTTCATCCATTAAAACTTGTTTAAAAACATATCGATTAGATTTTACAAATGTAAGAATAGCTACAAAAAAGATGAATGAGAACGAATATCGATTAAAGTATTCGTATAAGTTCATTGAAAAGTTTGAGCTAATATGATAACTGATTATAACAAGCACCTGTTCCGCCTAACGGCGGCAAGCTGCATCCCATTACTAACAATAGTGCAATGAATAAAACAGTCCAATCCATACTATCATTGACAGCTTTCAGCCTTTTGCTGATAGCGATAACATTCTTTTTTAGCGGCTTAGGCTTCGGACGGCTGTTCGGAATGTATGGTGTTATGGAATATAGCTTATTAGGTGCGCTGGTGGTTTTAGATATGCTGATAATCTACAAAGTCTGTAAGCTATATTTCCGTCACCCCAAAGCTATCATGTTATGGTTCGGCATGGAATGTTGTTCTGTACTTTTGTGGCTTGCCTTTATCTGTATAGACCAAAATCTATTGGCTTGGCAAATTACAAACCTATTATTGCAAGTTGTCGGTTTGGATGGTTTCGCAGGAGATGAACGAGGGTTGAATATACTTGCGGTCTTATGCGGCATTATTTATCCGCTTATCGGGATTGGATGTTTATTCACCGGATTAAGATTTATAAATAAGTTAGTAACAACGAAAGATAGCATCTGACGATGCTTCTTTCTAATCATTAGTAACTATTAAAGGATAAACATTATGTACGAGAAGTTTTTAAATCAGAACATAGACTGCGCAAGGCAGGTAGCGGATGACGCTTTTCTTGTAAAGTATGCCAGCAAAGCCCCTAAAGAGTTGATTACCCTATGGCAAGAAGTTGGTTTGGGTATATTTTCTAATGGTCTGTTTCGTATTGTACCACCTGATGATTATCAGGATTTTGTAGATACATATATCGAAGACAAAGAAAAATATTTTGAATACTTGCTACCTTTTATGACAACTGCGTTTGGGGATATATTTGTATGGGTTAAAGACATTTGCCAAAATCAGGAATACGTTATCTTTATTAATGTAAGAAGCGGTGACTGGGATATTGTAACTTCACGAATGGATTTATTATTTAGTCTTTATATAGCATCAGAGGGATGTTTGAAAAGAAAATTTGAAATAAATATTTCTGATTTCTCTAAACTGGTAGAGAGGTTAGGACTACCTGCCGAAGATGAATGTTACGGCTATGTTCCTGCATTAGCATTGGGCGGAAGTAAGAGCCTTGATAATATTCAAGTCGTAAAAATGTTACCATACATTGATATGATAGCCCAAATGATAGGGGCTTTTGATATTAAATAATGAAGTTACTAACGAAGCAGGCTAACGCTTATAGCGTTCCCCGCTTAACATTATCAGCATACCCGTTTCCGAACTGGAAAGTGACGGTATCGGGGATTATGACTACGAGCAAGAAATGGACGACTTGAATTTCATTTTCGATGAAGCCATTGAAGCGCAAAAAGACCTTGTGATTATGGTGTATTGATATAAATGTGCGTATGAAGAAAGTTATATTACTTATTGTATTGCTAAGCCTTTACGGTTGCGGATTTGTTTACGAGCGTCAAATCACAGGTAACTATTACCTGATAGCCACAGACGTGATGGAAGATTTGGCGGTATGCTACCGTGATAGCCCCGATACCTATGCGACTATTGGGGGAAGCGGTGTGTATGAAGTGGGCAACGATGAGCATTTCATCCTCACGAAGAAATACAAGGAAGTGCCGAAACCGGGACGGGACAGCCTTTTCACCACCTACGATATAAGCATAACGGAATATTGCATCATCCCGATAGACAATACACAGAAGTGGAATGCGACGGAAAACTACTTCATACTGCCCACGAAAGAGGAATTTGAAGCCAAAAGGAAAGAACTCGGCGTGTCGGATGATATAACTTTCAGGAAACTACAATAGAATAAGATGAAAAATATAAACGAAACCCGCAGCCGTTTTGAGCAAATGAACTCAAAGCACAGTACGAAGAAATACAGCTATTGTTTCTTCGACTATCTGTATTACAGGCTCTATGTCACCTACAAGAAGCACAACGACCCGCCACGTTTCAGTGCTTGCTGCGTGTTTGCCGCCACTTTCATGATTGCCCTGTTCTTTTTGAGCATAGCTGCAAACTGTATTTTTACGGATTTCTTCTTTTCCCGGAAGAATTTCACGGAACTGCAAGGCGGACTAATCTTTATCAGCGTGGCAATATTGTTTTGTATCATCCCCTTTTACCTGCGGTACACCCGGAAGCGGACTGCCGCCATACTGCTGAAATACAAAGGCAACAAGTGGAACAGGATTATCCCGTCTTGGGTAATATATACTTTCCCGATATGGGGGGTCTTGACAGGGATAGGAATATGTATGTTGATATTCAACTAAGTAACAGATTATAAATAAGATTCATAGAAATCAGTAAAGTATGAAAGCGACATTGAAATACCCCATATTCCAGTTCAGCCCGGACGAAAATATGGTTTATACCTTTTGGAAAGAGAACAAAACAACGCAGCTTGCCCTACTGAAAGAGTGCAAGGGGTGGAATGGCGATATAGTAGTAGATTCTACCGGGACAAAGTACACCGTTCGGCGTTCCTACATGACCGGATGGAAAGGCATACACGGCTTTACGGGAATGAGTACAGGGATGATTAGTTACGAAACGGAATATGAAGATAACCCCGAACCTTTCTCCTTGCGCCAATTGCAAGAAAGGATAGCGGAGAGATACCCCAAGACACAGTGGTTCCGGGAAGAATGTTGGGACAGCGTGGACGATTTCCGGCAAACGATTTTCGCTTGCAAATCCTTTGAGGAACTTGCCGAAACGATGATGCCTAAGCATGAATTTACCGTTTGGGAACGTATTCAGGACTACTTCTTTCGTGGATTCTTCTTGGTGCTCGGCGGCATGCTCCTTTATATAATATGGCTGTTCATTAAAAAGGCATGGTTATGGATTGTTGGATAATATGCTAAAAAAATACAGTTATTAAATATGGAAAAACGGATTACATCACTGTTGTTGGCAAACAATCCCGGTAATGAACTGGTACGGCGTGTCAAGGAACTGGAAGATAAAATAAAGTGGTTGCAGCATAACAGCCGGAACATGGATAACTACTTGGAACTGGAACCGTTCAGCAAGGACGGTGAGCTGTGCGGGTACGTCTGTGACACGTTGAAAGCATTGCCGGAAGTCCCGACCATCGCCGCCTGTAAGGATTATAAGGCGATAGTCATATTGCTGGGGATTTCTATCACGCATTACCAAATACTGGACGAACTGGTGGAACAGCACCGCCATAGGGACGATGTACCCGAACTGCTGGCGTACTGCGATGCACTGCACTGGATGCGACCGGGACGGCAATACCTGTGCAACGTATATAATACGGTGTGTTACGCTTTCCATCGCTTGCGCCTGCATCCGGTAAAAGACAGCATCCTGCTGATAACGGAAAAGGAACTGCGCCATGCCGAACGTATGCTACCCGAACTGGGCAGGCAGACTTTTATAGAAATGGTAAGGTTGAAAGGCTATAAGGTTTATGATGCCAAAAAAATGGCGGAAGCGTGCGGCATGGAATACGGGGCGTTCCGGCGGAAACTAAAGAAAATGACCGGGTACACGGCAAGCCAGTGGGTGAGGATAGAACGGGCAAAAGACGTGGCACATTACCTGAAAAACACGAACTATACGCTGACCGAAGTAGCGTTCACCACCGGGTTTTCATCCACATCGAACCTGAACGACTTCTGCAAGGATTACCTGCTCGATACTCCCGGCGAAATAAGAAGAAAAGCACAAAAAACAAAATAATGCACGCTTTGAAGAATAGAATGTGAAAAATGAAGAATAAAGCAGCGATTTAAAGCCTGTAACTTTGCGCCCGA